>Ga0137378_10000435_pt1 | contig 31614 bp, 29 predicted proteins | sample SagtaG_21_FD_104813 | JGI IMG/M metagenome (GOLD analysis project Ga0137378, IMG submission 104813) | Vadose zone soil microbial communities from Sagehorn Ranch, Mendocino, California, USA - Sage2_L_60_16 metaG | ecosystem: Environmental > Terrestrial > Soil > Vadose zone | place: USA... | reverse complement strand
TATGGGAAAAGGAGTGGCAGGAAAATTTGTTCGCCGCGGCGATCGCGCGCGTAAAAAAGAAAGTCGATCCAAAGCAATTCCAAATTTTCGATTGCTACGTGCGCAAAGAATGGCCGGCGCAGAAGGTTGGAGAGCGACTTCACGTGAACATCGGCCAGGTTTATCTCGCACGCCATCGCGTGGGTGCACTGTTAAAAAAGGAAGTCAAAGCGCTTGAGAAGATTTCCGGAAAATAGACCTCCAGGTCTGCGCGGCCAACAGAGTTGCACTCCGGCGAAACCGAAACACCCCCGAATGCTTTCCGGGCTGGCCGCACAGGCAGGAATGCCTCTGTTCGGGGAATTGCCTTGCGTGCGCGCTCTGTGTAAAATCGCGCTCATTCCCAACGAAGTTTCCGCCAGAGTTCCAGTTATTCCTGACCACGAAGTTTTGCGCGTGATCGGTCGCGGCGCTTACGGAGAAATTTGGCTGGCACGCAGTCTGACCGGCGCGTTACGGGCGGTGAAAATTGTTTATCGCAGCACGTTCGAAAGTGAGCGCGCGTTTCAACGTGAGTTCCAAGGCATGTCCTCCTTCGAACCGATCTCGCGTGCGCATGCCGGGTTCGTGGACATTTTGCACGTTGGCCGCACGAGCGAATATCTTTATTACATCATGGAGCTGGCCGATGATCATCTGGCTGGCAGTAAGATTGACATCGTCAATTACGAACCGCGCACGCTCAAGAGCGACCTCGACCGACAGAAACGCCTCTCCGCTTCAGAATCAATTCAACTCGGCCTCTCGTTAACCGAAGCGCTGCAGGCGCTGCACGCGCATGGCCTTACTCATCGCGACATCAAGCCGTCGAACATTATTTTCATCGATGGCGTGCCGAAGCTGGCTGATATTGGATTGGTCGCCGCGACCGGGCAACGCTCGTTCGTTGGCACGGAAGGTTATGTTCCACCGGAAGGACCCGGGACGACGCAGGCCGACATCTTTAGTCTCGGCAAAGTACTCTACGAAATCAGTTCGGGAAAAGATCGGCTCGACTTTCCGGAAATCGATTCGCGGCTGAGCACGCGTCCGGACAAGGAAGCGTTTCTCCGGTTGAACGATGTGTTGGTGAAAGCATGCGCGAATGATCCGCACAAGCGCTACGCGTCTGCCGCACAGATGCGCGATGATCTCGCAGCCTTGAAGCGAGGCGAACACCGGCCGCGAGAGAAATCGCGAGTAAAATTGGCGGCCACTGCATTGTCCATTTTGTTGATCGCGGGCATCGCCTTCACCATTTGGTCGCGCTCACCGCGCCCGGCGATTCTCGATCTTAATTTGCAAGTGACAATCCGCACGGAGCCGCCGGGCGCGTTGGTTTTGCTCGAGGATCATGTTAAGAAAAGCCCCGCGACTTTCGACGAGCTGGAACGGCGCAAGTACAAATTGCGCGTCATGAGTCCGGGCTACGATCCGATCGAGACGATTATCGACCTTGGCAGCAGAAAATCATTTGAGCCGCCCGTTTTTCATTTGGCACGCAGCAAAGGCGCATTGGATGTTCAATCTGATCCGCCCGGCGCGCAGTTTAACTTGAGCAGCGAGGACGGCCAGACTTCGCGGGCCGGAGTTGCGCCGCAAAAGGTTGTCGATCTTCCGACCGGCAAGTACGCGCTTATTGCGAAGCGCGGCGATTGGGAAATGCGCGACGGCGTTGAGATCCAGCGCGGAGAGACTGCGCGAAAATCATTCGCGTTTGTCAATGGAACCGTGACTGTCACCAGCGAGCCGGCCGGCGCGGAAATTCTTGTGGATGGAATATCGCGCGGGCGGACGCCGTCGCGAATCGAGCTTCCGGCGCGTCCGCATGAATTGGTCGCGAAACTCGATGGCTGGCCGGAGGAACGGCAAACCCTTGCGGTCGAAGGCCAGCACGAGAATTCTGCGCATTTTGTTTTTGCGAACGGCAGCGTGAAAATTACGAGTGCGCCCGGCGGCGCGACAGTGCTCGGGAATGGGCACGAGCTCGGCCAAACGCCGCTCGTTATCGAAGAAGTCAAACCCGGCCAGGTAAATTACGATCTGCGGCTGGGAGGTTATAGATTGACCTCGATTACCGGCCAGGTCGAACCGCAACAGCAGACGTTTCTCGCTGCGCGTTTGGAGAAAATTGTCGGCCCGGAGCCTGGCCAGGTCTGGACGAATTCGTTAGGCATGAAATTCGTTCCGCTCGGCGACGTCCGCATTTCCGTTTGGGAAACGCGCGTGCAGGACTACGAAGCCTTTTGCCGCGCGACCGGGCGCCATCCGGGTCCGCCAGACTTTGGGCAGAATGCAACGCATCCGGTCGTGAAAGTGAATTGGTTCGATGCGAACGCGTTTTGCAAATGGCTGACAGATAAGGAACATGACGAAGGCGTGATCGAAGATCGACAATTTTATCGGTTACCGACCGACTTGGAATGGAGCGCGGCAGTTGGTTTACCTAACGAAGACGGTGCAACGCCAGAAGCGCGAGATGGAAAAATTCGAAACGAATTTCCGTGGGGTAAGCAATGGCCACCGCCGAACGGCACAGGAAATTATTCCGACAGAAGCGCGAAACTACGCGGCGTTGGAGTGATTGAAAAGTACAATGACAATTATCCCGCGACGTCGCCGGTCGGCAGCTTCAAGCCAAACTCGTTAGGTATATACGATCTCGGCGGAAACGTGTGGGAATGGTGCGCAGACAGTTACAAGGGAATCAACGGCAGTTCGGCAAGCGCGGGGCGCGATTGGGGCGTTCTGCGCGGTGGTTCCTGGGCGACGGGCAATCGGCTCGAAATCCAATCCTCCTATCGCAACGTCATCGATCGCAATGATCGGGACGTAATTTACGGCTTCCGCTGCGTCTTGGCGACGCACGCCGAGAACAAGACCGACAATCACTAGTTTCTACCGTCCCAATAGGCAATGCTGACGATCGCAGCCGTGTTATGAAACTGTTTCCAAAGCCGTCGCTTGCGGCACAGGATCAACCCATTTGCCATGTTCACGGATCAAATCTTTCAGCCGACCGACTGCTTCCGCTTCGGGGATATTGAATTTCACCGGGGTTTTGCCGACGTAAAGGTTCACCTTGCCCGGCGCACCGCCGACATAACCAAAATCAGCGTCTGCCATTTCTCCGGGTCCGTTCACAATGCAGCCCATGATCGCAATTTTTACGCCTTTAAGATGCGACGTTGCCGCTTTGATTTTCGCCGTCGTCGTCTGCAAGTTAAATAGCGTTCGCCCGCAAGAAGGACATGCGACGTAATCGGTTTTGAAAATCCGCGAACCGGCTGCTTGAAGTATGTTGTAGGACAAGCGCAGTGCCTGCCCGGGTGCTTCCTCGCCCTGCACGAGAATCGCGTCACCAATTCCATCGCAAAGCAACGAGCCGATGTTAGTGGAGGCAGTAAGCAAGATTTGCAGGAAATCTGACTGCTGCTTCTCGCCGTTGGGTTGAAAACTATCCTTCAATAAAATTGGATGTCGCGGATGCAATCGCGCTGCCAGTAACCGAAATGCCGAGACCACTGGAAGATCGACATCGTCACGCACGGTGACCAGCTGCGGCGTGGCAGTTTGATTGAGCTGCTCAATCGCTTTCTCATCGTCCGGATATACCTCTTCAATTTGCGCGCTCCCGTACACAATCTCCGGCTTGTAGTCACCCATCTTGTCGATCTTGTGCGCGATTTTGTCGAAATTCGATTGCCTAACGACTACGCGAATCAATTGCTCGCCACCGAGTTTGATTCGTTGGCCGGGATCACCGATCCCGGCTACAGCTAGCGTCTCGGTCGCCCGCCGCTGATATGAAAACGGATCAAACGACAATTGAGCGTTGAGCTGCCTGCTCGCGAAAGCCTTCGGAGTTGAGCGTGGAGTGTTCAGCGTTTTCTTCCGAACCATTTCAACCAACGCACGCGCCACCGGAATTTCATGTGGGCTGTCCTCGGTGAGCGAAACGCGAATCGTGTCCCCGATTCCATCGCTGAGCAGCGAGCCAATCCCAATCGCGCTCTTGATCCGCGCGTCTTCGCCTTCGCCTGCCTCGGTTACCCCAAGATGCAAGGGATAATTCCAATCCGGTCCGAGGTCGTTCAATCGCGCCACGAGCAACCGATACGCCGCAATCATAATTTTCGGATTGCTCGCTTTCATCGAGAAAACGAAATCGTGATAATCTAGATTGCGCGCAATCCGGGCGAATTCGAGCGCGCTCTCCACCATTCCAAGGGGCGTGTCGCCGTAGCGGTTTAAAATGCGGTCTGAGAGCGACCCATGATTGGTTCCGATGCGCATGGCGATCCCGCGTTTCTTGCAAAGATCCACAAGTGGCGAGAATCGTTCGCGAATCCGATTCAATTCCGCTGTGTATTGCTCGTCAGTGTATTCACGGATGACGAATTTTTTGGAATCGGCGTAGTTGCCCGGGTTAATCCGGACCTTATCCACCCACTTCGCCGTTTCCATGGCGGCTTCCGGTTTGAAATGGATGTCTGCGACAACTGGCACGTTGCAACCGCGCTCGTGCAGGCCCGTGACGATCTTCTCAAGATTGCGTGCGTCTTTCACCGTGGGCGCGGTGATGCGAACGATTTCGCAGCCCGCATTTGCCAGCTCGATTGTTTGTTGGATCGACGCCTCCGTGTCCATCGTGTCGCACGTGATCATTGACTGGACGCGGATCGGATGTGCGCCGCCAATTCCGACGTGACCGACCTTCACTTCACGAGTAATGCGGCGCTGATAAACAAAGGGACTCTTACAGTAAGACGATTCACGCATGTTCGGATCCAACATCGACCATCACACGATGCGAATGTACGCGCCCGTCGCACGCGACGCAACGCGCGTCGGGCTATGGCGTCTGCGTATTTTTTGCCGGTGACTGGGCCTCGAACTGGTCGAGCTTTTTTCTGACGAACGGCAAATCCTGCACGTCAAAGAAGGTGATATAAAGCATGTAACCGATGATCAGTACCGCACAGCTTGTCTGCACGACCTCCAGCACTCGCATGTTTACCGGTTTGCGGCGCACCGATTCGATGATCGCGAGCACGATGTGACCGCCATCGAGCACCGGAATCGGCAGCATGTTCAAAATCGCGAGGTTCACGTTCAGAATCACGCTAAACCACAGCGCGAGCTGCCAGCCGCGTTCGCTTTGAAAAAGCAGATAATAGATTCGACCAATCCCGACCGGGCCGCTTAAATGCTGCAACTTTACGTCCGACTTTGGCGACGCCACCGCGCCAATCGTCTTTAATGTGCTCGTCACGCTGTTGTAAACTTGTTCGATTGGATTGGGATGGTCGATCGATACTATCCCCGTCGTGTCCCATTGGATGCCAATTCGCGGCTTCATTTCGCCACCCGTGGGCAGCGGCGCAGGTCTTACCGGAACGTCAAACTTCGCACCGCCTCGCTCCACGTGAAGAACAAGCTGATCCTTTGGATGTTTGCTGATGTATTCCAGCAACGCGATTGGATTATAGATAGGCGTCTTATCAAATCCGCGAATGATGTCTCCTGAACGCAGCCCCGCTGCGGCAGCCGGGCTGTTCGGCTCCACTTTGTCGATGATCGGTGTCTCTGCCGGATAAATGAGCAGTTGGCGCACACTTTTTCTGCGCCATCCGCGGGTCTCGGCTTTGTAAGGCTCCACCCAAACGGTCTGGACGTTTCCGTTCCGCTCAAATTTCACGGCGATTTTGTCGCCTTCGCTTCGCACCACATCCCAGCTCACACTGTCATTCATCCCTAGGAAACGCCTGACCGGTTTGCCGTCCACTGACAGGATTTTATCGCCGGGTTGCAAGCCAACCTTCTGCGCCGGGGAATCCGGCAAAACGTAACCGACCACAGTCGTCGAATCCGCTTCGCTCACCGGGTGGCCGACCGCCCAAACGATGGCGGCAAAAAAAAGCGCCAGCAACAGGCTAAATAGCGGGCCGGCAATGGCTACGATGACTTTGTCGAGCGCGGAAATCCTTGGAAGCCTCGCGCGATCCAGATCGGCCTTTCCCTCGATGATGTCCATCGGTGCAAGCTGCGGCAGCGCCACAAAGCCACCGAATGGCAGCGAACCGAGCGAGTATTGGACGCCATTGATTGTCTTTTTCCAGAGCGGTTTGCCGAACCAGACGCCGAATTTTTCTATGTAAAGCCCCCGCCAGCGCGCCGCCAGAAAATGCCCCAGTTCGTGCACAACGATGAGCAGGTTGAATAGGACGAGGACCTCGAACAGGATGAGAACGACGCGGGCGATCTGCAGAATCATGGTGATAAGTGACTAGTGATCAGTGATTGGTCATTGATTGGACACGCCATCGCGTCTGCCGTTGTAACTCTTTTAACGGTTTAACAATTTAACGCATCCCTGTGCGTCCTTGCGCGCCCACTGATCGGCCTGCAATATCGCATCGAGATCAGGGTTCGCAATTGGCGCGTGCCTGTTCATCACTTCCTCAACAATCTGCCAGATTTTCGGAAAACTCACTCGGCGATCCAAAAATGCCGCGACCGCTACTTCGTTCGCGGCATTCATCACGGCGGGCAATGTGCCACCAGTCTCGCCCGCACGTCGCGCGAGATTCAGTGCGGGGAAATCGTCGTAGCGTGGCGTAAAAAATTCCAGCTTCGACAATTTGGAAAAATCGAGCGGTGGCAAAGTGTTCGGCACGCGAGTTGGCCAGGTCACCGCGTATTGAATCGGGAAGCACATATCCGAATAACTCAATTGCGCGAGCGTAGATCCGTCTGCGAACTCGACCATCGAATGAACGATGCTCTGCGGATGGATGACGACTTCGACGCGCTTCATCTCGACGCCAAAAAGCCAATGCGCCTCGATCATTTCCAGCCCCTTGTTGAACAGCGTCGCGGAATCGATGGTGATCTTCGGTCCCATGTTCCAGGTCGGATGCTTCAGAGCCTGCTCCGGTGTGATCGAATCGAAATCGTTTCGAGAGGTCTCGCGAAATGGTCCGCCGGATGCCGTAAGGATGATGCGGCGCACGTCGGAAACGTCCAACGTCCAACCCGCCTCCACTTTAGAGGGGCTACGCCGTGGCGAGTCTCCAGCGCCCAAGGCTGAACTTTCGGCATTGGATGTTAGGCGTTGAGCGTTGAGCGTTGAGCGTTTGCCTTCCAAACACTGAAAAATCGCGTTGTGCTCTGAATCCACTGGCAAAACATGCACGCCATTGTCACGCGCCTCGCGCATTACGATCTCCCCTGCCATTACGAGAATTTCTTTGCTCGCCACTGCGAGATCTTTACCAGCTTCAACAGCGGCCAACGCCGGTCGCAGACCACCGGTGCCAACGATTGCGACCAACACCATCTCGGCATTGCTTAAGCAGGCGATTTCACGTAATCCCGTTTCGCCGCCAAGAATTCGCGGCTCGTATTCGAGCGCTTTTCGCAAAATGTCGATCTTTGCTTGATCAACCAGACAGAGCGATTCAGGCCGGAGTTCGTTAGCGGCCGCAGCCAGCTTTTCTGCATTGCTATTCGCCGCGAGTCCAACGATTTCCATCCGCTCTGGAATATCGCGTGCCACTTTCAGCGCGCTTTCGCCGATCGATCCGGTCGCGCCCAGAATAACGACTCGTTTGCGCTCCCCGGAGTTTTCCGTTCTCATCAAGCGACAGCGCGCTGATCATGCAAATTCACGCGAAAAAACCGCTTCCTCATTCTCATTCTTCTATTCGCGCCTGTTCGCATCATTCGCGGGCAAACTTCTCCCTGTTGGTGTGGAGGGATGTTCATTCGTGGTTACTCTGCGCGTTTTATCACGGTACCCGAATTACCAGCCGCAGATAGAAAAACAAGAGCGGCGCGGTGAAAAGCAGACTATCCAAAAGATCGAGTGCGCCACCGATTCCCGGCAACAGATTCCCCGAATCCTTTACATCAGTGCTGCGCTTGATGATTGATTCAGCCAAATCACCGACCACCGCTGCGAACCCAAGGAGCAACCCGAGTATTGTGGCGTGTGTCCAGGTGAGAGCGGACAAATGACCCGGCATCAATTTGAACAGAGCCAGGCTGCAAAGGAGCGCAAAAACAATCGCGCCAAAAAATCCTTCCCAGGTTTTCTTCCCGCTAATATGCGGGACCATTAAGTGCCGTCCAATCGCGCTGCCAGTCAGATAGGCGCCCATGTCGGCAAATTTAGTGACCGCGATCAAGTACAAGACATAGAACTGTCCCGTGAGCTGACCGGTGCTCGAACGCGGTGTCAAATAAACGATTTTCGTAATGAAATTGAAAAGCCAAAGCACGTAGAGCAGGCCAAACAAAGTGTAAGCCATCGTTTGCAATGGTTCGTCATGGCGGAGGCGCGCAAACATTTGCCGCCCAAAGACGGTCAGTAAAAAAAAGAGCAAGACCGCAACTTCGAAGTCGTAGGATCCTGCCGGTCCGATCTTGGAGAAGTAATAAAAACTGCCGCCCAGCATGACGGCGCCGCAAATCATTCCCGTGATTTTGAAATTCGGCAGACCTTTGTGATCCAGCATTCGATAAAATTCCAGCAACCCGATCAATCCGAACACGCTGATCAACAGCCAAAACAAGATCTCGTATCCGGAAAACACGATCAGCAGCGCGACCGACCAAAGCGCGATCGTGCTGACGAATCGCAAAATGAAAACGGAACGCGGCGTAACGACGTTAGTTCCGGTTTGCTCAAGCGTGGCAGGCATGCACCTGCATCATCTCCAAGGAAGGCGCGCCGCGCAAGAGAGGAGCGCACGCGGCGAAAAGAGCGCGGATCCGGCCTGCGCCCGGAGCGTCACGTTGACGGCAACAGGAATATCGCGAATGGGAAGATGACTAAGGGCCCGGAGCTCATTCGCCGCTTTTGGATGTACCAGGGACCAATGGGCGAGCTCCTGCGAGCCACGCGCCGTCAATTCAATCCAGCCGAGCAAAGGTCATCCCAATGGATTGGCATTGCGGTTTCCGAGGCATCAAAGCAATCCGGCGCGATAAGAAGTGATTCCATCGCAGGCTCCAATTCGCCGTGAGCTTGCTGGCCAACGTGGCAAGCCCGCCAGCGCTCTCGCCGAAGCGCGTAGCTAGCGTCTCGGACTTACTGCGGCGTAGCCGATGGAGTCGGCGAAATAGCCTCTACCGCAGGAGATGCGGTTGGCGAACTAGCCTCTACCGCAGGAGATGGAGTTGGCGAACTAGCCTCCGCCGCGGGAGTTAGTGCCGCGCCAGACATCCATGCTTTCTGTATTTGCGACTTATCCTGTTTTTGCCTCTGCGATTGTTGCTGCGCACCCTGTCTCTGGGCGCCTGGGTCTCGTGTCATCCTGTCTTTTTCAACCTTCGCAGAATCCAGCTGCGAGGGGTCGGGAATCAGGCCGCGAAACTGTTGAATTGCCCTGTCTCTTTCAGCTTTGGCCTCCGCTTCGTCGCGAATCACGTCCTGCGACTGAGCATCGGGAGAAATCGTCTGGACGTTGGCCCTAGCTTTTTCGTTTTCGGCCAACGCTTTCTCCCTTTTATCTAACGCTTTCTCCCTTTCGTCCGCCACTTTCTCTCTTTCAATTAACGCGTCCTCGCGTGTGTCCAGCTCCACTTTTCGTTGAGCAAGTTGTTGTTCAGCGACCGCATCTTGTTTTTGGCAGGAGCAAATCATCGCGAAAGAGATGAGCACCGAAAGGAAAAAGATTTTTTTCATGTCAGACGTAAACTGCGTCTGGTCAATTCAGGCGAAGAAAATCGAAGGCCAAGCGCCAGTCAAATGAAAGTTCGCTCAGCGCGTGAGCATGGATGGAAACAAAAAGCCGCCACCCTGTGAGAGTGGCGGCTTTTGCAGAGACTTTTATGTCAAAGGCCTGATCAACAGCTTCTATTGATTACCCACGGCCACTTTCGTCGCTGGCTTGGACATCTCAACCTGGGCGCTCACTTTTTGGATTTGCGCGGCCTGCTCTTTAAGCTGGGCCGTCAAAACTTCCATTCCTTTCTGTTGCTGCGCGACGGTGGTTTCCAAGTTCTGCACTTTCTTGTGCTCTTTGAGGAACTCGTTGAGCAACATCGCGTTGACCTGCTCGTAGCGCACGGTCGAGATTTCACCATCCTTGTGCTGCACCACGAGGTCGGGATTCACTGTGGCCACTTCCTCGGCAATCAAACCATATTGGGTCCTGCCGTTCTTATCGGCGTTGTATTTGAAGGTCACCGGCTTAAGCGCCAGAATGGCCTCGCTGGCTTTGTCCATCGGTTGAATGTCGTGTTTGAAGCGCCGGGACGAGGCGGTGATGCCCACCACGTTAAATTGATCGACAAATACTGCTTCTTGGGTGCCAACGTCGCTAACCGGCTGATTGAAGATACTGCCGATGAAGCAGGTGTTATCAAAGGTAGCAAAAGGGCCTGCACCAGGCACGTTGATTGCGATGCAGTTATTGACGCTTGCCCCCAAACCGGTGCCGGCTTCGTCGCCGATAGCAACGTTATTACTACCGTCTACGTTGAAAAAGAGCGCGTCATCACCGACGGCTGTGTTAAAGGAGCCTGTCGTGTTGCTGAACATGGCGTCATCACCCATCGCATTATTTTGGTCGCCGTCACTGCTCGTGAGCGCATTCCGACCAAGGGCGTTGTTGAAGGTACCGCTCACATTGGCATTGAGCGCGAAAGCACCGACGGCGTTGTTATCGGAGCCATCCACGTTGTTTACAAGCGCAGCCGCTCCAACGGCTGCGTTTTCGGTGCCGGTAGTGTTGAATAAGAGCGCCGCCGCGCCAACGGCCGTATTATCGTTTGCGGTGTTGAAAAGGAGCGTTCCTGCGCCTACACCGGTGTTGAAGCTGGTGTCTGTGTTGCTAAGAAGCGAAAACCAACCAAATGCTGCGTTCGCAGCGCCGGTGACGTTTGCAAGGGCGTTGGTGCCGTCCGCCGTATTAAACGAGCCGCCTACACTTCCTGGATCTGGGGTATCTTGGGCCTGCACTTGCTGGCAAAGCGCAAAGCTGACGACCCCAAGCAGAATTGCTGTGAATGTGATGTTTCGATTTTTCATAATTTAATTGAATTTTCTTTCATTGTTTTGGCCTTCTCTGATTTCTTCCTGGTGCGCCGTAGTCCGGCGGCTGCCGGACGAATGGCGGTACCTTTGAGAGGTCATTTCTGGCCGTTCACCCTTTCCTTCGGAAAATTTTGCCCGGTGTGGCAAAAAAAATGCAGAGACAGGACTTTTTTCCTGTTAACCACGGATGTCACGGATCCGGGAGCGCTCGGCTGCGGCGAGCTTATTTCAGACCGACCGCAAGGCGGGGGTAAGGTTTTGGTGCACACGCTGCGCTACCCATTTGGCGCGAGGGAGGCGACGATTTTTTCAAAGCGCGGGTCGCCGCGCAGCGGGTCCCACCAGGGCAGCAGTTTTAATTCGCCGTAGCCGAAGTCGCTGGGACTGCGGATGGCGATGGACAGCTGTTCGCAGGCGAGGCCTTTATCGCCAGCCCAGGCGGCGATCATCGCCAGATATTTGATCATGGAGTTGCCGCGGTAGGCATCTTTTTCCACAGGAAGCAGCTCGATCGCCCGCCGGCCTTCGCGCAGCGCTTCTTCTTTCCGTCCAAGAGCGGCGTCGATCAAACCCAGTACGCAGAACGCAGGGCCGAAATTTGGTTGAGCTTGCACAATTTTTTCCTGCTCGGCGCGCGCAGCAGTGAAAGCCAACCGCGCTTTGTCGTCATCCTTCGCCATCCGAGCGATAATGCCTTCTACGAATGAGTGACTAAAATAAACGTCGCCTCCCAGATTGATTGGATTCGCGCGCGCTGCGGTTAAGGCCTCTTTTGCAGCAGCGGCGTCCCGCTCGGCCAGTGAGCAAATAAGCCAGGCCTCAGCGAAAGTCGATGCTGCCGCGGGATTTGCGACCCGAATGGAATCGATCATTTGATGCAAGGGCCGGGTGTCGGCTTTCCAATGAAAATCAACGGATGCAAGCATTACTTTCGTGTCGTCACGATTCGGCTCGATGGCCAACACGAGGCTCAACAGCCGTTTTGGTTCAGCATAGAGGCGAAGGAACATATATTGCCACGCCATTTGCTGCAGCGTGAAAGTGTTGCGCGGATCGAGATCAAGTGCGCGCTCCAAGTTTCGTGTGGACTCTTCCCAGCGCCCCTGCCGTCTCTGGATGTAAGCTGTCAACTGGAATATCTGCGGATCATTAGGCAAGCTCTGGCGCGCAGCTTCCAGTTCAGCCAGGGCTCCGTCATAATCGAGGTATCCACAATAGAGGTTCCGCGCATGCGCGAGATGCGTTTCCCCTGCATCCGGACGGAGGCGAGCGGCTGCCTGGATGGCCGCAGCCGCCAACTCCAGGCGCGCGGGCGTATGGTCGAAGCCAAAGAAGTAGAGTTGGTCGTGAGTCCGAGCGAGCTGACAATACGCTTCGAAAAACCACCGATCGCGTGCGACGGCCTGGTCCAGTAGATTGACTGCCTGTAGTAAGTCGCCTCTCCCAGTGCTGCTGTCGGTTACCGTCAGAAGGAGATTGTTGGCGCGGGTGTAGAGATCGAACGCGATCATGTCGCTCGTCGTGGGACGTTCGATTTCACTCTCTTCAGTGGGCGAGAGTTTCGCATGAAGCTCGTCGGCGATCACCTCTGCGATTTCACTTTGAATCACGGATACGTCCGCAAGATCGCGGTCATAAGCCTGTCCCCATAAACGCCGGTCGGTGCGGGCATCGACCAACTGCACGTTGACGCGCACCCGATTGCCGGAGCGCTGAACACTTCCTTCCACGACATGCGCCACGCCGAGTTGCTGGCTGATCTCGCGCAGATTGCGCGCCTCTCTGCTCTTGTATTGCATCACCGAGGTGCGGCCGATCACCTTCAGATCGGCGATCCGGGCCAAGTCGGTTAGAATTTCGTCCTGCACGCCATCGGCGAAAAAGTCGTTATTCGGATCGCGGCTTAGGTTTTCGAATGGCAGCACTGCGATGCTTTTCTCTGGCGCCGCCGGATTCGAATTTGATCTGGCAGCCGCCCGATAGATGCGCAGCGAATGAAAAACGAAAGATGCAGAGACGCCGAGAATCAGGATAAGGGCGGCTGCGAGAGCGATGCGGGTGCGTCGCACACCTTCGCCGCTTGCCTGCGCGGAGCAACTTCGTAGCCGCGCTGCCAAATCGCGTGTGCCAGGCCGCGTCACCGGCTCCAGTGCGAGCATCGATTCGAGCAGCGACCTCAGGCGAGATGGAACGCGTGCCGCCTTCAGTTGTTCGATTGGAAGTGCATCCGATTTCTGAGCGCGGCGAATTTCTTCCACGCTGCGGCCGGCAAATGGCGTTTTTCCTGTGAGCGCGAACCAGAGCGTGACGCCCAGCGAGTAGATGTCGGAGCGCACGTCCAGCGCGGAATTTTCAAATTGTTCCGGGCTAGCGAATACCGGCGTACCAACAAAGCCGCCTCGGGTCAGCGACATTAGATCGGCTTGCGCGTTAAGCGCCTTGGCGAGGCCGAAGTCGATTATTTTGACAACAGGGACCTCGCAGGTGCGAGAGGCCGTCCGTTCCCGGCGGTTTTGCTCGCGAACTTTCTCGTAGTCACTCCCTACCTTCGGTGCTTCGACCTCGTCCGCGTTCACGAGCATCAAATTTGCCGGTTTCAAATCGCGATGGATCAATCCGCGCTTTTCCGCGGCGACCAATGCGGCGGTGACCTGCTGGGCAATGTCGAGGGTAGCGTGGACATCGAGCGGTCCCGTGCGGCGAACGCGTTCCTCAAGCGTCTCGCCTTCGATTAATTCCATCGCGTAAAAGCATTGGCCTGTCTCTTCGCGAATTCCGAATTGGAATACGGTGGCGATGTTCTCATGTCGCAGCGCGGCAGCCGTGCGGGCTTCGCGCATAAAACGTTCGCGGGCCTCGGCGCTTCGCCCGGCGAGGCCGATTTTAATGATCTTCAATGCAACCTTGCGCTGGAGCGATATGTCAATGGCACGATACGTCTCGCCCATCGCTCCATGCCCAAGCTCGTAGAAACTTCCGTCCGGACGACGCTCAATCTCATAAACTCCAAAACGCTCGTCGCCCCCGAAAGCGTTCGGGTCCAGATCTTCCCCGCCGATCCCAACCCGCAGCAAACAAACGATGCAGCCAAGTCCGCCACCGGATGTTTCCTCGAGCGCGTCACCGCAACGCGGACATGTCGAAATTTCTAGAGCAGCCGGTTGCATTTGTCTGGTCTAACAGATTATTGAAAACTTCCGTGTGTGTGCCCCTCTTCCTTCTTGCTCTTACTTCCGCTCCTGCTCATGGATCTTTACAGCCCATCTTCCTTAAGCCGCTGCGGCCAACGCGCGACACAAGTACCGCAGTTCTTCGTCCACCTCTGTGGCTTTGGCGACCGTGCCGCGAACTTCTTCACGCAGAATTACCCGATAACGCCTGCGCAATCGCGCTACATCGCTGCGCAAAGTAGCGACCAGTCGATGTGATCGCCGCGCTATCTCGTCGTATGGGATTGGCGCCTCTTCCGGCGCCGCAAGATACGGCAGCAAGTAGCCAAAAAGCTGCGCTTTGCCAGCCAGCGCGCACTCTTGCGTGAGACGATCCAGCGCTCGCCGCACAAGGGACGCCGCCCATTCGCAGTCATAAACTTCGTCGGCTTGCCGTTTGGTTGCTCGCGCAATCTGCGCCTCCGCCTCGGCGATTGCCTTATCGTCCAACTTCTCCAGAATCATTCCGCCGCCGCGTTTGGAAGCCCGTCCGCGGTCGCGAGCGTCGGCGATGAAATGTTTCAACGCGCCGAGTAGAAAAGACCGAAACCGCCCTTTCTCGCGATCCGCCCGCGCGTAGGCGCGGCTCTCGATCAAGTGGGCGAAAAAGCCCTGGGTTAAATCCTGGGCGTCCTCCGGTCCATATCCTTGTTTGCGTAGGAAGGCGTACAGTGGGCGCCAGTAAATTTGGCACAGTTCTGACAGCGCACTGAGTGACTGGGCGGAAGCCGCTGCCGAATCGCCCGCTTCGAGGACCATTGTCCAACGGGTCGAGGCAAATAATTCATCGCGGCTTTCCGCCTCGCGACGCAGCGGACCAGACGTTGTTTTCACACCATTGACGAGAGTAGGACAAACGGCGCTCTCGTGGCAAGACATAACGTCCCGCCTCCAGCGGGGCGAATTTCCAAAAGGTTCAAGAGCCAAAGAAAATTCGACATTCCGATGACCATGGAAAAATTCGAAATTCGAAATTCGAATCTCGAAATCTGAAATCAACTCAAAGAAACTGAAATGCGGAAGTGATCGAAAATCGATCCCGCTTGGCGCGCCGGAGCTGCGCGCAGGCGGGTGATCCGCGAACGACTCGAAGTTCTGCCTAAGGAATCTGTGTGAATCCGCCAAATCTGTGGATAATTTCCCTTTGTGCAGAAAACGATGCAGGCTGTGGTGAAGGTCAAAGCCGAACCGGGCTTGTGGCTCGAGGAAGTTCCTGTTCCGGAAGCCGGCGGCGACGACGTGCTCATCCGCGTGTTGAAAACGTCGATCTGCGGGACCGACGTACATATCTATAACTGGGACGCTTGGGCGCAGAAAACAATTCCTGTGCCCATGACGATTGGCCATGAGTTTGTGGGCATCGTCGATGCTGTTGGCGATCATGTGAAAGGTTTCGCTAAAGGCGATCTGGTGGTGGGCGAGGGACACATCACCTGCGGTCATTGTCGCAATTGTTTGGCCGGGCGACGTCATCTTTGCCCAAACACCCAAGGCGTTGGCGTCAATCGCCCTGGTGCGTGGGCGGAGTTTGTAGCGATTCCGCAAGACAACTGCTGGCACGCCGATCCGTCGATCTCGCTCGAGGTGCTTTCGTGTTTCGATCCGTTAGGAAACGCTGTTCACACGGCTCTCTCATTTGATCTCGTCGGAGAGGATGTGCTCATCACCGGCGCTGGTCCAATCGGGTGCATGGCGGTGCCGGTCTGCAAAAGAGCGGGCGCGCGTTACGTCGTTATCACTGACATAAATCCGTACCGCCTCGAGCTCGCCCGCAAAATGGGTGTTGATCTCGCATTGGACGTGCGCACCGAAAAACTGACCGACGCGATGAAGAAGCTCGACATGAAAGAAGGCTTTGACGTCGCGCTCGAAATGTCCGGTAATCCGAAGGCTTTCGCCGATATTTTGCCAAACATGTTTCACGGCGGGAAAATCGCGCTGCTCGGTATCATGCCCGGGTCCGCCGCGATTGATTGGAACACGGTAGTCTTCAGCGCGCTGACGTTGAAAGGAATTTATGGCCGCGAAATGTACGAAACCTGGTACAAGATGACCGCCATGATCCAGAGCGGCCTCGATATTTCGCCGGTCATCACCCATCGTTTCCCCTACACGCAATTCAAGGAAGCCATCGAGCTGATGAAATCCGGCAATTCCGGCAAAATCGTGCTCGACTGGAGTAATTTGTCATACTGAGCGAAGGCGAAGGCGCGGCGTCGAAAAAGAGGAACTGAGCTCAGCTCTTACCGCAGTGCGGCCGCTTCTTCATGGCGGCCTTCGAGCTCGAGCACCATCCGTTTGATGTGCCTGTAATCCTGGTGTGATCGCAGGAAGCGTAAGCTTTCCTGCGGATCGCCCCATTGTATGATTTGAATGGTCTCTGGGCGGGCGCCCCACGCATTCATTTCGCGTTGATTCGGCATGTACAGGTCAATCGTGTTGCGGCCGGACAGCGCCCAGCCGTAATCTTCCACGCGATAAACTTGCCCGGTAAAAAGCAAGCGGAAGGACGTACCAGCCGGCCAGCGCGACCAATCGGCCGCAGCGCTACCGATTGGCGGCGGTTTGGAGACCGCAACTGCGCGCTTAGCACCGCGCGTTGTTTTCGTCACGCGTTTTGTCGTGCGTGTGACTGTTCGCGTTTCTTCCATTGAGAATGGTTGAAGTTGTGGCGAATACGAAGCGGTTTCGTCCACTGGCACAGCGCGCGGAACTTCATACGCAGGAATCGCACGCGCCACCGCCTCGGCTCGATGAATCGGCGGACCCGCCGCATGAAGTTCTCCGCCGAGGGCGTTATGATTGCTGTATTCCCGATGGTCCGATTCAGTGTGCGTATACGCTGTTGTGCGCACATTTTGAAAATCCGTCTTCGCCAGCGGGTGCTCGTAGGGCGGCAGTGCGTGGTGGGTCGTTCCACAGGCGCTGAGGAGAACAATTGCGATGAACGCTGCAAGAACAGCGAGGGCAAGGAGGCGCAGCTTCGTGCGGGTCAAGGTGGATCGCCGGAGTTATTAACAGTTATTCACAAAACCTTTGCAAGGCTTTTTTTTGCAAGGAGCGGCGGCCTTCCTAGCCGTTGAGGCGCCGTTCCTTGGGGTGGGCCGTGATCTTTGTACTATTCCTCCTGCTTTTTGGTCGCGCTCGATTCGTTTTTATCTATCCGTCTAAATCCGGCTTCGCCACGCGGTAAGTTGCCGCACAACTGCAGGCGGGTAATCTGCGTTTCACTTATGGTTGCCGAATTCGAGAAACAGGTCTCCCAAACGCTCGAAGAAATTAAGTCGCAAGGCCTTTTCAAGACGGAGCGGATCATCACAACTCCGCAGGACGCGCACATCGCCGTCACCGGCGGCAAACGCGTGCTCAATATGTGTGCAAACAATTATCTCGGCCTCGCTGATCATCCCGCGCTTATCGCCGCCGCGAAGGAAGCGCTCGATACCCACGGATTCGGGATGGCGAGCGTCCGTTTCATTTGCGGCACGCAGGACATCCACAAGGAACTTGAAGCCGCGCTCACCAAATTTCTTGGCACGGAAGAGACGATCCTTTACCCGTCCTGCTTCGATGCAAACGGTGGCCTGTTCGAAACGCTGCTCACCGACAAGGATGCAGTCATCAGCGATGAATTAAATCACGCCAGCATCATCGACGGCATCCGCCTCTGCAAAGCGCAGCGCTTTCGTTACAAACACAACGACATGACCGATCTCGAAGCACAACTGCACGCTGCGAAAGGCGCGCGTTTCAACTTAATCGCGACGGACGGCTGCTTCTCGATGGACGGCACGATTGCTGACCTGAAATCGATTGTCGATGTCGCTGAAAAATATGATGCGCTCACCATGATCGACGACGCGCATGCAACCGGTTTCCTTGGCAAAACCGGGCGGGGCACACATGAATATCGCGGCGTAATGGGCAGGATCGACATCATCACTGGCACGCTTGGCAAAGCACTCGGTGGCGCGAGCGGCGGATTTACCAGTGGTCGCAAAGAGATTGTCGATCTTCTGCGCCAGCGCTCGCGTCCCTATTTGTTTTCCAACACCATCGCACCGCCGGTTGTGGCGGCGTCGTTGAAAGCGCTCGGACTTCTCAGCGCGTCGACTGAGTTGCGTGACAAGCTCGAAGAAAACACAAAATATTTTCGTGCCGCACTGACCAAACGGGGCCTGACAATCAAGCCGGGGATTCATCCGATCGTTCCGATCATGATCGGTGACGCGGCCAAGTCGCAAAAGTTCGCTGCACGAATGCTGGAGAAAGGCGTGTACGTCATCGGCTTTTTTTATCCGGTCGTGCCGCACGGCACCGCGCGGATCCGCACGCAAGTCAGTGCTGCCCATTCGCGCGAAGATTTGGAGTTCGCGGTGAATGCGTTCGCTGAAGTGAACGAAGAGCTGAAAAATCTGTAGCGGCAGCCCTGTCGCCGCAGAATTGGTATTTGCGGGGCAATACGTCCGCCGCTACAGAAAGCCATGCTCTACATGGTCGTCGAGCATTTCAAAGAAGGCGCCGCGCCCGAAATTTATCGGCGCTTTCGCACTAAAGGGCGGATGATGCCAGAAGGACTGGATTACATCTCGAGCTGGATCAATCTCGACTTCAAAGTTTGCTGGCAACTCATGCAAACAGAAGATTTCGCGCTATTCGATCGATGGATCGAAAATTGGCGCGATTTGATGAATTTCGAAATCGTCCCGGTGCGCACTTCGGCGGAAGCGGTCGAACTGATGAACAAAAATCTGTAGAGGACCCCTACAGATTGATTTCCTCGAATAAATTGGCGCGGGGCGGCGCGTGGAGCAAATTAGCGTGTGCACAAGACTGTCAGTAGCAGCGTGGATTGGAACGCCCTTCGCGAGGATTTCCCGATTCTCCGCGAGCGAGCACATGGCCATCCGCTGATTTATTTTGATAGCGCGGCAACATCGCAGAAGCCGCGCGCGGTGATCGACGCCCTTCGGCATTACTACGAGCACGAAAACGCAAATGTGCATCGTGGCCTGCACCTGCTCAGCTCGCGCGCGACGGAGGCTTACGAAGAATCGCGACGCCGTGTGGCAGAGTATATCGGCGCTGCGAGCGCTGACGAGATCGTGTTCACGCGCGGAACCACTGAGAGCATAAACCTCGTTGCGCAGGCGTGGGGCGGAAAATTTATTCGCGAAGGAGATGTGATTCTCCTGACGGAAATGGAGCACCACAGCAACCTTGTTCCGTGGCAGTTGTTAGCGGAACGAACCGGAGCCAGGCTGCGCTTTGTGCCCGTCCTCGATGATGGGACGCTCGATCTCGATCAGCTTCCTTCGTTGCTCACGCCCGATGTGAGGCTGTTTGCCTTTACGCACGTCTCGAACTCTCTCGGCACAATTAATCCAGTCGCCGAACTCTGCGCGCAAGCACACGCAGTCGGCGCGCTTACACTCGTGGATGCCGCCCAAAGCGCGGGACATTTGCCAATCAATGTCCGCGAGTTGGACTGCGATTTCCTGGCATTTTCCGGACACAAGATGTGTGGACCGACGGGCATCGGCGCGCTTTATGGACGCGCTGAGATCCTTGATTCAATGCCGCCGTGGCATGGCGGAGGCGAAATGATCGTGAGCGTCCGGCTGGAAAAAAGCGCGTTTAAGAAAGCGCCTCATCGGTTCGAAGCCGGCACGCCCAATATCGCCGGCGCGATCGGCCTCGCGGCAGCGATTGATTATCTCGAGGCGATCGGGCGCCCGGCGATTTTTGAGCATGACTCGCGCCTTGCTCGCTACGCAGCCGATCGTCTCAAGGAATTACCCGGAATGCGTGTGCTGGGGCCAACGGATGAGCGTGGCGCCTTAGTTGGATTTGTAATGGATGCAGCGCACCCGCACGATCTCACCACCTTCGCCGACCAATACGGATTAGCTATGCGCGGTGGGCATCATTGCAACCAGCCGCTGATGCGGCGGTTCGGTGTGTCCGGCACAACCCGCGCGAGTTTCTATTTTTACAACACGACAGAAGAAATCGATCGAATGATTGAAATCCTCCAGAACGCCGTGCGTTTCTTTTCATGACCACCGAAATCGAAGAGCTTTATCAGGAAGTAATTCTCGATCATTCGCGGCGGCCCCGGAATTTTGGAGAACTGGCCGATGCAGCTGTACGGGTGCACGGCGATAATCCGGCGTGCGGCGACGAAATTCATCTCGGTGTAAAATTCGACGCTGACGGCGGCTTGCAGGATATCAAGTTCAGCGGGCACGGCTGCGCGATCAGCCAGGCCTCGGCGTCATTGATGACGATGAAATTGAAGGGGAAAAGCCGGCCGGAAGTGGTGGAAATGTTGCGCGCATTTCACGACCTCGTGACGGAGGAAACGAGCGAAGCGCCGAAGACATTGGGTGATCTTCGCGTGATGAAAGGCGTGCGGAAATTTCCGCAGCGGGTCAAGTGCGCAATGCTCGCCTGGCGCGCAGTCGAGCAAGCCTTGGAGCTAGGCGCCGGCGAAGCGACGGTGTCAACCGAACCGGCGTAATCACGGCGCAGAGATGCTGACGATCGGGATCTCGATGGGACAGCGGCGCTTACTTTGCGATTACAACGTCACCGCTTTGAATTGGCCGCGGCAGATCGGCCCACTGGACCGTCACATTACTGAAGTTCACTGGAATCCCTGCGCACATTAGTGGATCAGAGTTATCGCACACGTGAAAATGGAGATGCGGCTCGGTCGAATTTCCTGATGAGCCGAGCTTGCCGATCACATCTCCGACTTTCACTTGGTCGCCGAGATGAACGCGCACGCTGCCGGGCTGCAAGTGCGCATAAAACGAATATTCCTTTTGGCCGTGATCGATCATGACGTAATTACCCGCGAGACCAGCCGTGCCTTTCGCGAGCCTGCTGGCCTGATCCTTCTGTAGCCGGGTGAAATACGCCTCCTGGGTTTCATCCGGGCGTTGCATCGCCGCCGTATCTTCCGGCTGATCGTTTGCGACCGCGCAGACACGACCATCGGCAGCGGCGAGAACTTCAGACCCATAGCCGTAATAATCCTGGAACCGACTGCCGTCGCCTTTGTGCGTAAGTCCGTCGTCGCCCAGCTTCGCGATGTCCAACGCGAACTCTTCGGGAATCGCCCAGCGATGCGCGGTGTGAAATGATGCTCCGACACCGACATACCAAACGCCGCGCAACGGAAATATGTATTTGTTTTTGGCGACGTCGGATTTAATCGGAAGCAAACCGCTTGTTTCCGTTGCGCGACCGTAAGCATGACCATTCACGCGAAGGCGCAGCATGTCGCGCGTGCCGGTAAAGGCGAATACTTGCTGGACGACGAGCAACGCTTGATCTCGATTCAGCTCAGGTCCTCCCAGTTTGATCGAAGGCGCAATCAAGTCGGTGCCGCAGAATTGAAAGGCTACTTCTTTTAGGACACCTGCTGTCTGGAGCTTTGCGCCTCGATCCGCGATGCGCTGGACAGCGTCGCGATCAAGCTTCCGCGATTCAAGAACTTGATTCGAGCGCAGCAGCTCGATCTCGATGTTGTCGATTTTGAACGGCGCACTGTCATGATTGATGATGGCAACATTTTGCAACATCAGACTTTGAAGTTCCCGCCGGCTTTCCAAGGGATAAGTTCGGACTGCCGATGCCGGACAGAACCGAATTTCAAGGGACGCTGCGGGAGATGCTATAGTCGCGGACAAAAGCGCTAGCACTGAAAAGACTGCGACTGGGTGATTCATTCGGATCTGAGGTTTATGGCAACTGATCCTGAGATGCAGTTAACGGACGATTTGGATTCAAAAGAAAAATTGCTTCGCAGAATCGAATTATGGCGCAACCACAACGAAAGTGATCCCTCAACTCTCATGCAGCGCGATGCTGGCGCCGACCCACGTCTTATCGATGTTGAAATCGACGCCCATCATTTCGCCCTGACTCATCCGCACAAGGTTGTTGACTAGAGTTGGATTGCGATCGTGTTTCGGCCAGACAAGCATCATCCGGATTTCGGCCTTCGATTTCTGATCATTGACGATCGGCACGAACGCGGCGTAATCGATTTTCCGTTGCAAAATCCATTCGTCTGGATTTTCCAAGACAGCGATTTTCTGGCGCGCTGGTTCCATGTCCACGCCATGCCCGGCAAATGAATAGAGCGGTTTCAAAACGTAATTCTCGATCTTTTCATCTGAGGGAAATTTGTCGGCAAAAAAAGTTGGTAAAGTGTGCTCAGTCTTCAGAAATGGCAGCGAATGTTTGCTGATCCGGAAATACCAGTTGGGATGCCCCACCCATGTGAGGTCGAGGTCATCTTGAAACCGAAATGGCAGATTCAAATCAGGCCGCCGAATCAACTCATCGAATATGACTCGATTATAAATCCGTTCGATCCGCACTTCGCGTCCATCGCGATCATAGAATAATTGGCGGCCGCGTTTCTTGATTCTCGTCAGGCAGACCGGGCGGATGCCGAGCAATGTTTCAGTCGCCGCAAAATCAATCCGTGTCTTTTGTTTTTCCGGTTCGATCTCCAGCAGAATAACGTTTTCAGGGTCGGAGTCGGCGAGGATCGTGCGTCGTAGCAGATCGAGATACGCCTCGTCTTTGATTCCGCCGAACGATGACGTCCAATTCCGCGGAATTGCTGGATATGCATTTCGGATGCAATGCAGCAACAGCAACTGAAAACCGAAAAGACTCGGGAACGCCTGCAGCTCGATCAGCTTTGGGATGAGCCGATCGCCTTCCACGCAAATTGCAAAATCGACCACGAGAAAATTCGGGTGCGCCGATTCACCCGGAACCTCTAATCCTTTTGGGATAGCTGAGGCTGCGTGGCGCGCAAATTCCGGCGTCCGCGTAAGATCGACGATCCCATTCGCTGCGCGCGTGACTTCATCCGTGAACTGGTCGCTCAGGAAAATCGGCGTTTCGGAAATTCGGAAATCGGCAGGCCATTTCTCGGTTTGATTCACGCAACGCAGCAGCGTGGCGTATTTCTCCGGCGTGAAGTCGGCATTGAAACGAGCGCGCAGATCAGGATGCATGACGAATGTGACGCTATCGAAATGACGAATGTCTAATGACGAAGGAATGATGAAATCCGAAGCATGGAAAAGAGTGAGGAGCGATTTTTCGGGATTCGTAAATTCGGTCTTCCGTCGTCATTCGTCATTCGCGCTTCGACATTTGGCATCAACGCATCGCTACCAGGCCAGTCGCGAGGCGGCTCCGGCAAGATCACACCAAAAACTTCCCTCGCTTCATCACCTGTTCGCCGTCGAACCAGATGTCGAAATCGCGGCCGACGCAATCGATGTGCGTTTTAGAAATCCAATTGGCGCCGGTGTGTTCGGCGTAAGGATGACCGAAGGCGATATGCACGCCGGGAATTTTTTCGTCCTGCAAAATATGGCCGATAACACGCGTGCAGGCTGTGTTTGTGCCGATGGCAAACTCGCCTACGCGATTGCTGTTTTCATCCGTGCTCGTGTAAGCGCGAAATTCATCGCGCAAATCCTTGTTCTCTGAGCGCAGCGAGCGGATACGATTATTTTCCACTTCGATTGTGAGCGGCGCGGATCGCAGATCGCCAAAGCGTTCGCACAAGTAATCGCCGACCACGCCGTCCACGACGAATGTGCCGTTGGTGTTCATGGGCGTAGTGAAAATTTCGCCGCCGGGCAGGTTGCCCCATTTGTCAGGCGTAATGATCCCGCTGGTCTTAAGCCATTTCAGCTTTGGCGAAAGTTCCGCTTCGAATTCGGTACCGCTTGGTGTCTTGCAGGTGATGCGGTCGACTTGGCGCGCCCGGAGGATCAAACGCTGGCTGAGCTCATCGATCGCCAAAAAATCGGCGCGCATGCCTTCGAGCATGATCTGGCGATTGATGTTCACCATGTGGGCGTGCCGGATCCGGTGATGGTTCACGACCGCCGTTATTTCCGTGCGCGCGCCGAGTTCGCCCGGCTGGGCTCGCACTGCGAGAATGGAGACCTGCGAGCACGCCAGATCATCGAGAATGATCTCCGGCATGTACTTGAGCGGCCGCAGCGCATGATGCTCGAGCACGAACAAGCTGTACTCCGAGCCAACGCGTTCTACTTCTGATTGCAGCGCTGCGGCGATTTCGCGCGTAGCAGTGTCTGTGATGATTGTGATCCGCTCCTGCGGTTTCAACCGAAGGCAAACGTGAATGGCGTTGCGTGCGCCTGGAATCAATTCCGGATCAATCGGATGGAGATAAGCTCTATCGGGCATGGGAAGTTTTCAGAATTACGCTGAAATGAGGAGCAGGCAAATCTCCTCTTTCCGTGTCGCGACTGACGGCGTCGGAGCCCACCTGTTGCTGTTTCATCACCATACACAGAGTTGGCGACGTTTCGACGAAGAGACTCCGTGACTTAGGAAAGAGATTTTACATCAACATCGCAGTCGCATAATCTTCCCGGCACGCGCTATGCCGTCGCAAATTCAATTGCTAACTCGTTTTGCCGTTGTCCTCGCGATCTTTGTGGCCTGGCCCAGGCCGGCTACGGCCGATCAACAACCACGATCGTTTTCATTCCAGGTGCCAAAGAACGATTCTGCCAAAGCCGAAGCGCTGGCCGACCAACTTGCGACCCTTTCGCCAAGAGTGAATCGGGATGAGGCAACGCTGCTGGCACAATGCGCTTACGCCACGGTAAGCAAGCTCAGACGACAATACCGGATGTTTGGCACGCCAATTTTCAATAATTTTCTTATTTATCATGGCATCAGGAAACGTGGCTACTGTTTCCAATGGTCGGAGGACCTGCTTATCGCCCTCGATAAATTAAAACTCACCAGCCTCGATCTGCACTGGGGCGAATATGATCCGCGCACGTGGCGCGAGAACAATTGTATCGTGGTCACCGCCAAAGGGCAGCCATTCCAGCGCGGTATCATGCTGGAGTGTTGGCGGCATTTAGGACACCTCTACTACGGTGCAATTGTCGCCGATTATGAGCATTACGTGGAGAACAGCGCGTACGCGCGCTTCGTCCTGAACAGATCGGCGACCCCAAAGGCTTCGGCGGCTAATCATCACGTCGCGTTTCAGAAGAGCGTTGTAGCGAGCGAAAAAACCGGCAACCACTGAAGCGTGCCGCCCGCGCCTACGTGAACACTGCCACTGCAATCGCTTCCGATCCTGTTCGCATGGCAAAAGCATCTTGAAAGCCATCGAAGCGGGACGCGAAGCGCGCAAGATCGGACTGGCCGAAAAACTGAGCGGCGCTGTGGCGACCAGTCCGCTGACCGGCTTTTTGCCTTAACCGAGTGCGGCGTGAGACGCGGAGGCCGGTTACTTGCATCGCATCGCTAGGCCTTTCTCGGGTAAAAGTAATCGGCGACCAAACCAGAAATCTCTTCATTCATTGCTTCATCGAGATGAAAACGGTTGAATAGACAGTTGATGGCGTCGAAATGCGTGAGCATGAACGCCTGCATATCGTGTGGATCGGGATACGCCATGCCTGCGTCGATCTCTCTCGTCCGGCAAAGGCAAAAAGCGACTATCTTGAGGGTATCCGCGTCGGTGGAAAGAAAGTAAAACCAATACGGGAACCTGGAATCAAGCTCTGCAAGATACCGACGAACTTCAGGAATCTGATAGAGCTCTCGCGGGTCATGGTCGTAACCGTGGAACGCAATGCTAGCCTGTCCCTGGAACATTCGGACTGTCTCAGCGTCATAAAGAAGTGACTCAAGAATCTTGAGTGCAGGAGTGATGTCCTCTGAGTCGATCTCCTGACGCGACACGACTATTCCGACCCAATCGACTCCAGTCTGAGCGTAAATCGGATTCATACAGAAAGCCTGTAAGAGGTCTAACGAGAACAAGATCAGCTACGAGCGGACTATTTTAGTCATCGGAAACGAAATTATAAACCGGGATAGCGGTCGGCTGTATTGACCGGTTAGGCGACTGGGTTGAAATCTTTGAGTGAGTCGGTGACCACGATGTAATAATCCATCCATTTCGATGCGAACAGAGCTAATGTTACCGGATTGTTCTCCTCGATGCTGACACTCGATAGCCAATTGCGCGCCCAGAACATTGACTTGCCAGTCTTCGAAGAGGAATTGGGGCGATCTTCATCTTTAACTGTGAGGAGCTCGCTCAGGTCTTTCATAGCACCGCGAACGTCCAAGAGAATATCAAAGCCTTGCTGTATTGTCGGCGAAAAAAAAGTCGTTCGAGATGGTCCCGAACAAGAAGGAATTCGGGCTTGGCTTCCGCCGTACTCATGACCGCCAACAGGATAGAAGCAAATTGATAAAGTCGTATCTTGGCTTCGACCGCAGGAACCGCCTCAGGCGCGATACGAACCTCTGGTGGAACATCGCAGTGTTTCTTCTGAATCAACTCCGTAAAGAGTGTTTCGGCTAACACTTTAGGGTTAATTGTCATTTAGGCGTGTTCCCACTTTGCGAGTTCATCGTCTGCAATGTGATGTCCTAGATACGTCTGAAAGATGTAGTGCGTTTTGAAATCGACGGTCGGCGAGTGTGTAGCTACGACGCACTGAAATGCTATCGAGATCGGAATGGCTCCTTGGTGGCAAATCTCAACGCTCGGAATAATACCGCCAGGTCCGAGGCGCTCCTTGGCCTCGTCTAAGTAAACAATGTGTCCCGGCAATGTCTCTCTGTGAAATCCGATGAGAATGGTTGGCTTGTGCCACAAAAGCACAGCCGACCATTTGAGGAACTCAAACCTGTCGTAAATCTCAGCGTGAGTAGGCCGTTCAAAGTCGAACATAGAAACGGCATTCAACTGCCAGCAATTGCTCAAGTGAGGGCGATCATCGGAAATGCCGCGCGCTTCGCTACGTGACGTAATGCGGGATGACCACAACATGCTCCGGTAATGGGAAACGCTCGTGGCGTGGTAAATCCCTGTGCGGAGGATCGCGATTAGTGGCTCTATGTCATCGGATTCCATTCTTGAAAAGCGATGAATAGGTTAGGTGCCGGCGTCCTCTTCGGACTCGACATAGCTCTGCAGCATCGGCTCGAAGTGACTCCAGGCGTCCCGAACCGCCTTGGCGGAATCGCCGGGGAGCTTGTCCGCATGAGAGCAAGTTTCGATGCGATAGAGCCGCTTGAGTGAGATGCCGGAGGATGGGAAGTGCAAATAGGTGAACATGCGTGCGGCCATAACCAGATGTCCCAGATGGTGCATGCGGTTGTCGGAATGCGTCTCATGCTCGAGCGCATCGTGGAGAACCTCAGCATAAGCCGCGAGCTCAGAAATGAGCGAATCTCTGTTCCGGGCATCGCCGCTACTTCGCGGTGCGTTCTGGTGCCCGCGTGCGACGTAATCGAGCAACTCTAGCCCGACCTGCTCCTCAAAGTCTCGGATAGCAACCTCATAGTCTTTGGCCACAAGTAACGGATACTCCGAGGAGTATGTGCGAAAGACCCATGATCGATGGGACGGCGTCTACGACTGAATTGCGACCATGAGCGAGATCTATGAATCGCTTCACCCAGAGAGTGCTTAGTAACGGACGTCGCAACAAGGGAAGATTCTCTAGCAGCTTTCGCGTGTGCTCAGCAAGGATATGACTGCCAAGGTCGGTAAACTCTCTTCCGGCGGCTGCAACAGCCGGAGCATCAGGCGAGAGCACATCGTCTGCAAAGATGTAGTTGAGCAGCAAGCCAGCGACGGGAGCTTTGCCTGGGCCGAGCTTCACAGTAACATATTGGTTGAGAGCTATGAGTGCGCGCCGGAACAGCGCGCGCAATTGCTCCGCGGCGCGGAGATCGTCAGAATGATCATCTGACTTCCGACGGTTAAACGACTCGATACCAGACATGTGTTTTAGTACCTAACCAAGGATTAGACTGCATTGCACAGTCTATCTCACATATGGACTGAATTTTCTTGATTACGCCTAATATCGGCGGGAACGTGGAAAATTCATTGGCGTTCAGCAGGCGATAAGGAGGCCAGAATAGACGCTCGCCAAACGATGGACAATCAATTTCCGGGCAGCGCGCGGTTGTAACGGCGCGTGTCATCACGCGCAGATCTAAACGGGTGCGGCTGAGGACAGCTGCCTCTACACGCGCAGAAATTTCTTGCGTAACACACGGCGCGGCCACAAACTCGCGGCGCAATGAGCACGTTTGCGCGTTCAAATAACTGCGCTCGCGCTCTTGTCGCAGCGCTCGTTTCCGTAGGGTTTTTCTGGACGCTGCTGCTGAGCGTCTCGCCGCAGTTACACGCGCGCATTCACTCTGATGGAAATCGCACTGAGCACACTTGTGCGGTTACACTGATTGCGACTGGCAGTTACGATCATGCCGCTCATCCGCCGCTGATCAGCGCGCCTGTTGCAGTTCCTCAATTTTCAAAAATTCCGGCGTTGACCCCGTGCTGGGTTCAATCGCCTTTTCTTGGCGCATGCGTCTTCGAGCATGCGCCGCCCGCGCGCTCCTGAAGCGTTGATTCTTTCCGCCCGAGGCGGATAGCGGCGCTTAGCGCGTTCCTTACGCCGCTGAATCAACGCGCGCCGAACGCAGCAAGGTTTGAATTGATCGGGCGTTGACGCCCGAGTTTCTAAGTCAGGAGCTTTGAATGAAAAAATTTATTTTGGTAACGCTGGCGATTTTTCCGGTAGCGGCCGCTTTTGCGCAAGAAGCGACGCCCGTTTCCAGTTCATCGCCGGCGCCGACAGTTTCAAATGCAACGCCGGCTACAGCGGCGGATGTAGACGCGCTGCGCCAGCAAGTGCAATCCCTCACCGAGACGGTGAAAACGTTGCAACAGCAAGTGAAAGATCAGCAGGCTGCATTGGAAAAGGCAAACCTCACGGGTGAGTCGGGGCTTCCGCAAAATCCGGAGCCTTCTCCCATTGCCGGCGCCGAAAATTCGCCCGCGCCCGGCGCGAGTGCACCTCCACGCTTTCCAACTGAAGACACCTCAGTTGTTTCATCGACAACTGCGCCTGCGGTAAGCGGTACCCCCGCGCCGGGAACTTTCCCGACCACCGACACCTCTGTCGTAACATCGACGCCGGAAACGATCTCAAGCACGGGTGTTGGCGCGTCGTTAACGCAACCAATTACGATTGCGGGCGGCGGCAAAAATTACATGAACATGTCGTTCGACGGATTGTTCGCACTGGCCTATTCCAGCGCGCGCGATCTCAATCACATCGAAGTGGGCGATCACGACCCGCAACAGCGCGGCTTCAACGCACGCAATATCGAGCTCGCCCTCGACGGCGCGGTCGATCCTTACTTCGAAGGATTCGCCAACATCGTTTTCAAGCTCGACAACGACAATGAAACGGAAGTGGAAGTCGAAGAAGCATTCATGCAAACGACGAGCCTGCCGTTCAACCTGCAACTCAAAGCTGGACAATTTTTTGCCGCGTTCGGCAGATTGAATCCGACGCATCCGCACACCTGGGATTTTGCTGACGCTCCACTTGTCAGCGGCCGAATTCTTGGGCCGGACGGGTTGCGCGGCGTCGGCGCGCAAATTTCCTGGACGTTACCGACCTCGTGGTACTCGCAATTAATTTTGGCGGTGCAAAATGGTCGGGGCAGCACTGGTTTTTCATTCCGCAATCCCGGTGACGATGGCATCTTTTTCGGACGCCGCACCACCGACCGGGAAGCGCGCGGTTTGCAGGATTTTGTATGGATTCCGCGCTGGGAGAATTCTGTCGATCTTAGCCCGACACAGGTCGTGTTGGCTGGTGTTTCGGGCGCGTTTGGTTCCAACGAAACCGGTGCAGATTCGCGCACGCAGATTTACGGCGCAGACCTTCTCTACAAATGGAAAAGCTCCCATGCCGAAGGCGGGTTTCCGTTTGTGAAATGGCAGACCGAAGCGATGTATCGCCGTTTCGAAGCTGGTCGTGGAATAGATCAATCATTCCCGGTGGCCGAGACATTCCACGATTGGGGAATTTATTCGCAAGTGCTCTGGGGATTTAAAAAAGGATGGGTCGCCGGCGTGCGCGGCGATTATCTGCACATGACCGATTCCGAGTTTACCGACGATGACGAACGACAGACACGCTCCCGCATCAGCGCAAATCTCACCTGGTATCCGACCGAATTTTCGAAAATCCGGTTGCAATACAACCACGATTTTCTCGAGGAAAACTTTTTCCTGGCTGGTCGCGATGTCGATTCGCTTTTTCTCCAGTTCGAATTCATTCTCGGCTCTCACGGCGCCCACAAATTTTAGCTCATGAAAAAAATTCTTTTACTCCTGCCTGCAATTCTCACCTGCTCTTTCTCAGCGCATGCAAAATTAAATGTCGTTGCGACTTTGCCTGACTTCGGCTCGCTTGCGCGCGCAATCGGCGGCGACAAGGTCGACGTAACCGTTCTGGCGAAAGCGACCGAAGATCCGCACTTCGTCGATGCGCGACCGAGTTTCGTGGTCTCGTTGCGCAATGCCGATGTCTTAATAGATGGTGGCGCGGAGCTTGAACTAGGATGGCTGCCGCCGCTTTTACAAAACGCGCGCAACCCAAAAATCGAGATCGGTAAACCGGGGCGCGTCCAGGCTTCGCAGGGAATTCGTCTCATGAACGTGCCCACGAATGTGACGCGTGCCGCGGGCGACGTGCACGCGCTTGGCAACCCGCATTTCACGGTTGATCCGATCATTGCCAAAGCGATTGCGCAGCATATTGCGCAATCATTTTCCGCGCTCGATCCGGCGAACGCCGCATTTTACGAGGGAAACTACAAGAAACTCGAAGCGACCATCAACGCAAAGTTGCAGGAATGGGGCGCTGCAATGCTGCCGGTCAAAGGTCAGAGCGTTGTCGCCTATCATGACTCGTGGCCGTATTTCGCACACCGTTTCGGAGTTAACATCGACATCTTCCTCGAGCCGAAGCCGGGCATTCCGCCTTCGCCATCGCATCTTACGGAAGTGATCGCGCAGATGAAGGCGCAAAAGGTCAAAGCAATTATTGTCGAACCGTTTCACGATCGTCGAATCGCCGAAAAAGTGGCAAGTGCGACCGGCGCCAAGGTAGTGGAGTTTTCGCAATTCCCCGGCGGTCTGCCGGGAACGGACAGCTACGTGAAGCTCATCGACACCCTCGTCTCGCGGCTGGCTGCGGCGCTGAAATAGTTATGTGGGAGGTAATGTTTTGGCCAATCGTGGCCTGCGTGCTTTTGCCGTGGTTGCTTGTTTACCTCGGTCTGCACGTGGTCCAGCGCGGAATCATCTTCATCGACATCGCGATGGCGCAAATGGCGTCGCTTGGAATTTGTCTCGCGGTCCTATTTCATCTCGACCTTCAAAGTTGGACCACTTTCGGCATCGCGCTC
>Ga0137378_10000434_pt1 | contig 31652 bp, 28 predicted proteins | sample SagtaG_21_FD_104813 | JGI IMG/M metagenome (GOLD analysis project Ga0137378, IMG submission 104813) | Vadose zone soil microbial communities from Sagehorn Ranch, Mendocino, California, USA - Sage2_L_60_16 metaG | ecosystem: Environmental > Terrestrial > Soil > Vadose zone | place: USA... | reverse complement strand
TCTGGCGCCGCTGGCATTCGTTGGTGGCTGGGGTCCGTCGATAGCGGCGCTCATCGTGACGGCCCGCGCGGGGGGTGGTGCTGTCCGCCGACTCGTGGGCTCAATGGCCATGTGGCGGGTTCCCGCACGCTGGTACTTGGTGACGTTTGCCCTTCCACCCTTGGTCACGGCCGCCAGCGTTCTGGTCGTCGACCGCGGGCCAGCCACGCTCCGCCAGTTCGACCTGGGTGCGGCGCTAGCCAACATTCCGATCGCCTACGCCATCGCGCTTCCATTTGGCCCGCTCGGCGAAGAACTCGGATGGCGGGGATTCGCTCTGCCGCGTCTCCTGTCCCGCTTCGGTCCCGTGGGGGCAAGCCTGCTTTTGGGCGGCCTCTGGACGTTCTGGCACGTACCGATGATGCTCTGGAGTCCGGGAGCCTCGATGCCCTCCTTCATGAGCCTCTCGATCACCTCAGTAGTGATCTACATGGTTCAAATCACAGCCGAAACCGCCCTGATGACGCTCCTGTTTCTTCGCACTAACAAGAGCGTCCTGCTGGCGATTGGCGCTCACGTGGCGTTCAACACCGCTCACGCCGTCCTATTCGGGGGGCTGCCACGCTTGGCGCCGGAGCAGCTCCGGGCCGTGTACCTGGTCAACGTGGCACTCTTAGCCATCCTGGGATTGATCAGTCTTGGCTGGCTCGCCGCGCGGCCGGTGCGCCCAACCGCTGCCTAACGATGCAATGAAGCTGACGAGCGGTTTGCCGATGCTCGCTTCGCTCGCAATTGATTGATCCGCTCGCAGCTTATCGCGGGCGTTCGGTGCTTATTCGTGTCAGTAAATGTGAATCCGAAACCCTGGTGTTATCATTGTCGCGTTTTATCTTATTAATGGAGGTACCTTATTAGAATGCAATATCACAATGAAACAATCTGGCCTGTTCGTTATAACGGTGAAATCCCACTGCGCGAGGCGAAACCGGAAATCGGGTCTCTCGTGCGGCGGAATACTGGAACGTATGAGGTAACACGCATCGAACCGAATGGTCTTTGTTTTGGTATCGATGTCAATTACAAGGATAGAAACCGTATTCCGGAACCAGTAGAAATCGGGGGTCATCTCTATTTTCTGTGACTCCGAGGACCGGCACGAAACAGAAGGGGGCGATAAATCGCCCCCTTCTCGTTGAAACCCATGAAGAACAAGTTAGTCTCCGTTGCCCTTTTGTTCACATGTCTTGGAATTGCGACTCACACCTACGCCCAGGATGATCGTCGTGACGGAAACTGGTGGCTCTCAACCGATAAGACGATTCGCCTGGGTTACGTCGTAGGCTTCTTGGATGGTATCCATCTGGGCCACAATTTTTCCTTCTGGAAGTTTGTTGACGATGCGGAATCTGAGCCTTGCTTGAAGAAGGTGCTTCTGTCCCAACATGCGTACCCATGTTTCAACCGCCGCCCCAGGGAATAGGGTCGCATTGATAACCCCGCACTGGGTTAGTCCTTTGCAGTAGACATGTGGTTATTTTACTTGTGGCAGGATTGTGGCAGGAATAAATAGAAAGCACCTGTAGGTGAATGTAACGGAATGTCAACAGATGGGAAAAGGCTTGATTTTGCTCGTGGCTGCATCTCGATGCATAATCAATTAGTTAAGTTTACGCATCCCGCTTGATTGGGGTGCGTGAGGTCGCTGGTTCGAATCCAGTCGTCCCGACCATAACAACAAAGGGCTTTCCGCGCCGGTGAGGCGGAAAGCCTCTTTTTATCGAAAAAATGGAATTGTTCGTGCGACAGCGAACAAATAGCTTTCGATGTCGAGGCAGGCAGGCGAATATTAGTAAATGACTTGGGGGCTGGCAATTGATAGTAGACAGCTTAGTGATAAGCGTTTAGCATCTTAGTTGGCAGCCCCGGCTCAAGAGCTTTATCGTTTTTCATGGTGATTCGGCGTCCACCAGACGACTATATTTCCCGCGTTGTTCGTGGCGGTCGCGTGCAACCACCGCGGGTTATTCGGTACGAAGAACCTCAGCCGCCGTTTCTTCGCCGTCTTCTGCGATTTCTCTTCAAGCCCTATCTCGTGATTCCGACGCTGTTCCTGGCGACGTTGGTTGCCGGAATTCTGGTTTATTATTGGCTAGTCTTCTCGGCGCGCATCGACAATCTCTTGAAGGGCGAAGTCTTCACCCGTTCAGCCGGCATATACGCGGCGCCAAAACAAATTCATGCCGGCGAAAATATCTCGCAAGATGATTTGCTCGCTTATTTGAAGAGAGCCGGTTATGTCGAGCGCGGACAGCAGGCTGAGAGCACGCGTGGTCGGTACGTCGTCGACAACACTACAGTCGAGATTGAACCCGGCGAAGATGCGAACGTTGATAATGCCCGTCCGTTTGAAGCGCTCCGAGTCCAGTTCACGCGGGGCGGAAAATCGATCACGGCAATCGCAAACAATAAGGGTACGCGTTTCGACAGAACACAGCTCGAACCGGAATTGATTAGCTCTGTAACCGGTCGCGAGCGGGCGAAGCGAAGAGTGATCGGCTTCAACGATTTGCCGCCCGACCTGGTGACAGCAATAACCGTTACCGAGGATCGTTCGTTCTTTGAACATTACGGCGTAAACATCCGCGGCATTATCCGAGCATTCTTGCGGCGGTACGAAAGCGATCCAAATTCGCCGCTCGCGCACCAGGGCGGCTCCAGCATTACCCAACAACTGGTGAAGAATCTATTGCTGTCACCGGAACCAACGCTGAAGCGCAAGGTCGCCGAAGCTTACATGTCTGTCATTCTGGAGACGCGCCTGTCGAAGCAAGAGATATTCGCCCTCTACTGCAATCAGGCTTATCTCGGGCAGCAGTCCGGCTTCTCAATCAATGGGTTTGGTGAAGCCGCCAGCGCTTATTTTAACAAGGACGTAACCAACTTGACGCTGCCAGAGTCGGCTTTCCTCGCCGGATTGATTCGCAGTCCCAATCGCTACAATCCCTATCACGATCCGGACACAGCCCGAGCGCGTCGCAACCAGGTGCTTGATTCGATGGCTGAAACGGGAGCGATTACCCAGGATCAGGCGAAACAAGCGGAAGCGGCTGAATTAAAACTTGCACCCTCAAAGGGCCGCATAGACATTTCTGACGCGCCTTACTTTGCCGATTATGTACAGAACCAGCTCGGTGATTTGATCAGCGGACAAGGCGCGGATCATCTGCGCATTTACACGTCGGTTGACATGGACCTGCAGCGCGCAGCTTATGTAGCAGTCACGAAACAACTGACGGCGATCGACAAAATTCAAGCAAAGCGGGTTCCGGAAGGTACAGTGCAAGCGGCGTTGGTTGCGATGAACGCACACACCGGTGAAATCGTGGCCATGGTTGGCGGCCGCGATTATTCTAAGAGCCAACTTGATCGCGTCGAAGCGTTACGCCAGCCCGGGTCAGCATTCAAACCCTTTGTTTACGCGACCGCTCTAAACACTGCTTATGATCCCGTACCGCGAGTGATTACGCCAGCGACGATTTATAAAGACGAGCCGAAAACGTTCAGCTATGACAATCAGGAATATTCGCCCGGCAATATGGGTGATAAGTATTCGATGCAGCCAGTGACCTTGCGCGACGCGATGGTTCATAGTCTCAACGTCGTCACCGTCGATGTTGCAATGGAGGTAACGATCGGCAGGGTCATGAGTCTGGCGGCCAAAGCTGGCTTGCCTCGTGTTCCACATGCTTATCCGGCGATGGCGCTCGGAACCGCCGAAGCAACGCCGCTGCAAATTGCATCGGCATACACGGCATTTGCAGCAAATGGCACACGGACAACTCCCATCGCTATCGATCGCGTCACCACCGGCAACGGCACAACCATCGCACAACCGGCGGGACAGAAGAATGAAGTTCTTCGGCCCGAGATCGCTTATGTAATGACCTCGTTCATGAAAGATGTCGTGAATCGCGGCACTGGTGCGCCGATTCGCGCACGCGGTTTCAAGTTCAATGTTGCCGGCAAGACAGGGACGTCTCGGGATGGTTGGTTTGCAGGCTATACGCCCAATCTTGTATGCGTCGTTTGGGTAGGCTTTGATGACGGATCCCAGTTGGGTTTGACGGGGGCGGCTGCGGCCCTTCCAATCTGGGCTGACTTCATGAGCGCCGCATTGACGAATCACCCCGAGTGGACAGGTGATTGGCAAATGCCGGAGGGCATACAGCAAACCGACATCGATCCCACAACCGGACAACTGGCCAAAGCTGAAGACCTGAATAAACGGCCCGAGCTTTTCATCAACGGCACTTCGCCAAGCCAGGGTACTGAAGCTGGAAGCGACGAGATGGCAGACCAACCGCCGTCCCAAATTGACGGACAGGAAAGCGGAAGAAGTCCTGAACTGGAGCCTGCCACGCTGCCTGAGATTCCTCCGCCTGAATCTCCGCGGGCAAAGCCTACTCCAAAAAATGAATCGCGTACGAAGAGTAATTCTTATGACGAGGATTCACCAACTAAACTGCAAGGCACGATAACCTTGGACATCGATCCCACAACCGGGCTGATTGCGGTTGATAGCTGTCCCGTGATTCGCACTAAGACTTTCGTCATTGGACAGGAACCAAAGAAATACTGCGGGCCGGAATATCACAAGAAGGCGCAACCATCACCTGTGCCTGCGACGCGGGCTCGAGTTGTAAATCGGTAGCAAGACCAAGATGGCGGGCAGTAGCCCGCCTCTAAACAGTTGGAATGTTTTCTTATTTGAAATCGTTTAGAGGCGGGCTACCGCCCGCCATGTAGTTTGTCGATTGCCGCATGCAACGTCTCAATCGCCAGTGCGGCCGCATGTTGCTTTCTCGTGGGCAGTCCACCCAGCGCGTCGATAATTTCCCTTCGAGTCAGCTTCATCGCCTCTTCGACAGCCATCCCTTCCAGCAGTTCAGCCAGCGCCGAACCGCAAGCGAGCGTCGCCGGACATCCATAGGCTAGAAATCGCGCGGCTTCGATGCGGCCGTCGCTGATATGTAAACCTAAACGCAGACGGTCGCCGCAGACAGGATTTGTTTCTTCGGCGACTGCATTCGCGCCTGCTAAGTGTCCGGCGTTGCGCGGATTTGCAATGTGATCCTGGAATTGTTCGGAGTACGGCAAGATTAGACCAGAGCCGCGGATGTCTGAGAAAGCGGCGAGAGTTTGCGCAAGCTTTCGATCGCGCGTGTGGTAACTTCCAGAACGTAATCGACATCTTCCTCGCTATTGTCTTTGCCGAAACTAAAGCGAATCGAGCCGCGCGCCAGCTCATCGTCGCGACCGAGAGCGCGAATTATCGGAGACGGTTCTATAGTCCCGGAAGAACACGCCGAACCGGTCGAGACCGCGACGCCCTGCATGTCGAGATGGATTAGCAAGCCCTCGCCTTCGATGAAACGAAACGAAATGTTGGAAAGATGCGGCAAGCGCCTTTCGCGATCTCCATTGAAAACAAAATCATCAACGCGCTCGGAAAGCTGCTTTTCAAATCGGTTACGCAAGCGCCGAGTGTGGTCATTTCGTTCCGTCAGTTCCTTCTGCGCCAGTTCCGCCGCTGTGCCGAACGCGACGATATTTGCGACTGCTTCAGTACCGCCGCGTCGTTCTCGCTCCTGATGACCTCCATGCTGCTGAGGAAACAAACGCATACCGCGACGGACAAACAATGCTCCCGTGCCTTTCGGCGCGTAAATCTTATGCGCTGAAAGCGAAAGCAAGTCACAGCCGAGCGATTCAACGTCGAGCGGAATTCGCCCTGCAGCCTGCACCGCATCAGTGTGAAGCCAAAGATGGCGATGGCCGCGTTCGCGTTCCGCGTGCACCAGCGCGCCTATCTCAGCAACAAGTTGAATCGTGCCGATTTCGTTATTGGCCATCATGATGCTGATTAGCACCGTGTCCGGCCGGAGAGCTGCCCGAACGTCTTCGACGCGCACGATCCCGCTTTCATAGACAGGCAAAGAAGTCAGTTCCCACCCATTCTTTTGTAAATGTTCAGCGGATGCTCGGACGGATGGATGTTCTATCGCGGAAATGATTATGTGGCGGCCGTGCGATTGCGCGGCCTCGCCGACGCCCAGAATGGCCAGGTTGTTTGCTTCGGTGCCTCCGGAGGTGAAGACAATTTCATTGGCCCGGGCGCCGATAAACGCGGCTATTTGTCGTCGTGCCCGGTCTACTCCCGCGCGCGCCTCCTGGCCCATCTGGTGCACGCTGGACGCGTTGCCAAACTTTTCGGTGAAGTAAGGCAACATTGCCTCAACGACTCGCGGGTCAACAGGTGTCGTGGCGCTATGATCGAGATAAACTTTACGCATCTCTAATTGTCAGATGTGTGATTAGTTGTCAGCGGTTGGTAGCAGGTTGTCAGTTTTTCCTAAACCACGGGCCGACGCCAGAGGCTCGACTGACTACTAACTGCTGACAACTGACCGCCGTCCGGTCGCATCAGAAAAGGCGGCGTCCGTGGTCGAGTCTAGGTTGCTCTGGCAGGAGCGTCAAGCAGCGTAGTTGTTCACGCGTTCGCTCAGTGTTAGCATTTCGATTTGCGGAGCGGAATTCATCAAGTGGGCTCCGGGGAAGCTCTCCCTTTTCGAGAATGCCGAGTTTTTGCCGGGCCAGTGGCACAACCGTTAAGGAGCGCTCAATACAAGCAAAAAGATCGGCGGGAAAGGCTGAAAAATGAAAACCCTCAGATATGCTTTGACTTTAATTGTGGCTCTGGTGCTTTTCGCTGTTCCGAATTTGGCGACGACAGTAAACGCACAAGATCCTCAGACGCAAAATCAAGCGACGGCGATGATGCGCGGTTTTCGCACCGGCTACTCCGATGGTTACCAGGCCGGAGTCAGCGACGTTGCGAACAACGCGACCCGGGAATTTCGCACCAAGCCGGAGTACGAACACGCAGATCGTGCTTACAACTCGGCATACGGGACCCTGGAAGAGTATCGCGATGGTTATCAGCAGGGATTCGAAGCCGGCTACAACGCGGGCTACGACCGGCGAACGTTTGATTCCACCATTCCCCCGGATTTGAAACGCCGAACCGAGAGCGATGATTCGACAGTCGCGACTCCAACCTATCCAAATAAGACTGGCGGAACCGCATCGCTGCCGGGCGGTGCGATAGCCATTCCGCGTGACACGATTATGCGAATTGAGTTGTTGACTAACCTCTCTACCGACTCCTCGCAAAGAGGCGATAGTTTTCAGGCGCGCGTGATCGAACCGAAGGAATATGAAAACGCTACCATCGAAGGTCGAGTCACCGATGTAAAACGGCCGGGCAAAGTGAAAAGCACGGCACAGTTGCAACTTTCATTTGACGAGATACGAATGGCCGACGGTCGTTCGGCCAGGATGAATGCGCAGGTTATTGAAGTAATTCGCACCGGAGGCAGCGAGGGCGTCGGCAAAGTGGATACTGAGGGTGGAGTACAAGGCCAGGGTTCGACAAAACGCGACGTTGAAAAGGTCGGTACTGCCGCAGGCATCGGCGCAGTCATTGGAGCCATCGCGGGTGGCGGAGTGGGCGCTGCGGTGGGCGCGACCATCGGCGCCGGGGTTGGTACGGCGGGCGTGTTGACCGAACGCGGTAGAGACATTCGTTTGTATCACGGGCAACAACTGCGCATCCGAACCGCAAGCGACACGGCGATTCAATAAAGAAATGGTTTCAAGTTTCAGGTTTCAGTTCCAGGTTCCTGAGATCGGCGAGGTTTTGGATATCTGAGCTCCTGAAACTTGAGACCTGAAATCTGAAACTTGAAACCTTCCATTATCACTCTCCTTACGGATTTCGGCTCCGAAGATTATTTTGCTGGTGCGATGAAAGGAGTGATCCTTTCTATCAATGCTTCCGCGCGGATCGTCGACATCACTCAAGAGATTCCTCCCCAGGACATCGAAGCAGCAGCGTTCAATTTGCTTGCCAGTTACCGAGATTTTCCAGCCGGTACGATTCACGCCGCAGTCGTCGATCCCGGAGTGGGTTCAGCCCGACGCGCCGTGGCAATCCGGTGTGCGGAACAGTTTTTTGTTGGACCCGATAACGGTCTGTTCAGCTGGATTTGCGAACGGGAAGGCGAATTCCGCGCCTTCCATTTGACCAATGAAAAGTTCTTTCGCCATCCGGTGAGCGCAACCTTCCATGGCCGGGACATCTTCGCGCCGGTTGCCGCCGCGTTGTCAAATGGAGTTCCAATCGAACAACTCGGCGAAGAAATTCACGAGATTGTGCAGCTCGACCCTTTGGCGCCGAAGCGCGTGAATGGTGGCGCAATCGAGGGTCGCCTGATTCATATCGATCGCTTCGGGAACTGCATCACGAATCTGACTCGCGAGCATTTGCGCGAAGAGTTGGTCGTATCGGGCGCAAAGCTCGTGGTGAATGGCCGCGAAATAACTTCTTATCGTCGTTACTTTGCTGAGGGCGAACACGATGAGAACGAATTATTTTGTCTTTTCGGCAGCGCAGGATTTCTGGAAATCACTGCCAGGAATTCTTCCGCCGCAAGAATCTTGAATGTTCGCCGCGGACAAAGAGTGCTGCTTTCAACTTGCAGTGATTGAGTCATCATCAACCCTCCTTAACGGCTCGGGTAATATCGCTTTGACTCGTTCTGATGGTAGCTTGTCACTCGGTTACCTGTCTGATATCTTCGACTTACTATATTCAGAGGACACGGATAATGAACCAAGCTAAGGACGCGACCGGAAGCGCGGTTGCCACCGGGCTCAGAGGCGTCGTCGCTGCTGCCTCTTCGATTGGTGACGTGAATGGTGAGAAAGGCGAGCTGATCTATCAGGGCCTGAACATTCACGACCTGGCGGCGAAATCGACCTTTGAAGAGGTCGTTTTTTTGCTTTGGAACGGTCGCTTGCCAAAGCGCGCCGAGCTTGATGAGTTGAGAAAAGATCTTGCTGCGTCCTATGAACTTCCCGAACTGATCAGCGTGCTAATTAAGGGCTGTCCGGTAGATGACGAGCCGATGGCTATGCTGCGCACGGCGGTTTCGGCACTTGCGTTCTTCGATAAGGAGTCACGCGACCTTTCGCGCGCAACCAGCATCAGAGTGGCAACCCGTCTGACGGCCAGATTTCCGACCATCGTCGCGGCAATTGATCGCGCGCGTAACGGTCTCGATCCAATTCCACCCAAGCCCGAGCTTAATATCGCAACCAACTTCCTTTACATGCTCAAGGGCGAAATACCCGACGAGTTTGACGCCCACGTGCTGGATGTCGCGCTGATCCTGCAGGCTGATCACGAATTGAACGCATCGACATTCACCGCGCGCGTGGTAGCGGGGACCTTGGCCGACATGTACAGTGCGGTTACGGCGGCGCTCGGTGCGCTCTCCGGCCCTCTACACGGCGGTGCGAATACTGCGGTAATGAAAACGCTGCTTGAGATTGACAGCGTCGACCGCGTCGAAGCGTACGTAAAGGACGCGCTGGCGAAAAAGAAGAAAATCATGGGCTTCGGCCACGCCGTCTATCGCACCGAGGACCCACGTGCTACGCACCTGCGCCGGTTCTCAAAAGAGATGGGTCAGCGCAAGGGCAACACGAAGTGGTATGACATGACTGTGAAACTGGAAGAATCCATGAAACGCGAGAAGGGTTTGCTGCCGAACGTTGACTGTTACTCAGCTTCGACCTACTACATGATGGGAATTCCGCTTGACCTCTATACTCCGATCTTTGCGATCAGCCGCATCAGCGGTTGGACCGCGCACATCCTCGAACAGTACGCCGATAACAAACTCATTCGGCCCCGAGCCGAATACATCGGGCCACGTAACGTAGCGTACGTGCCGATCGATGAGCGTTGATCCGAAGCCCCACCAATCACATCCTGTCACCGGTTCGGTTTCACAAGCGAATCACTGATCATCTGTCACCCGAATAAAACCACTCGTCGGTTCGAACTGATCCAGGCATTCGCTCGCGTCGGCTTCAATAATCGATCCAATTGGCGGGTGAAAAGTATCGGTTTCCGCGGACGAACATGGCGGTGGTTGCGGAATGGCCAGCACGGGCTCAATAAACGGCGGTGGTGGTGGCTGTTGCGACACGTGGATCTCGCGTTCTTCGTACTTCGCGCTGTGTGAAAAGTCCTTCCGAACCTTCTCGGCAATTTCGCCGAGATCGATAAAACAGTCCGCGACGTCGATTAATTTCGGCGCTGTGTTCGAACGAAAGCCGGCGACTTCAACGCGGCAGCCTTTGTAAGCCACGGCATTGACCGCATATACAAAGTCCTCATCACCAGAGACCAGCACCGCCGTATCGTATCGCCCGGCCAGCGAAAGCATGTCCACTGCTATCTCAACGTCCAGGTTTGCTTTGCGCGTGCCATCGTAGAAGGTTTTGAGTTCCTTCTGCACGACCCGAAAACCATTACGTCGCATCCACAGTAGAAAGCCCTGCTGGCGTTCAGCGCCGGCATCCACGCCGGTGTAAAAGAAAGCTCGAAACAAACGACCATCGCCCAGCAGCACACGCAGCAATTTGTTGTAATCAATGTCAATATTGTGAAATCGCGCCGCGTGAAACAGATTATTACCATCGATAAAGATTGCCACTTTCCCGCGATGACCAAACTGCAACGAAATATTGTTCGCCGAATCAAAGTAGTTCACGTTAGTAAGCTCCGTTAAGAGTTTTGATTTCAGCTTTAGAATGACGCCACCGCCTCTCCCCGGTCAAGTGAAGCTATAAGCATCGCGCAACGAGATCGTATAATTGGACAGAGCGATTACATATTTGGAGAGAACTACAGTCGTTGCGGACGCCCTCGGCAGATGTGACGTGGCAATCCCGTGAGGACAACCGACACCGATCTAAATTCACTCGTTATTCGCGCCTGCGCGATGATTTCACGTGTGGCGTATTAGTTAACGTAGATGAAAAAGGCAGAATCTCGATCTCAGTCAAAGCGAGAATATCTCTACGGAGTCAATCCTGTTCTGGAAGCTCTGCGCGCCGATCGGAGGATCGAACAGATTGCTGTCGCCGAAGGGGCACGACATGATCGACTACGCGAGTTAACTGATTTGGCGCGCGCGAAAAATATTCCGGTCAGCCGGGAACCACGCTCGGCGCTCAATCGCGCGGCAGGCAGCACTAATCATCAGGGGGTTCTGGCATATGTTTCGGCGGCGCGTTATGCCGACGCGGAAGAGTTGCTTAGTTTTATAGCCTCGCAGGTCGGGAGCAAAACTGAGCCGCTCGTAGCTGTGCTCGACGGGGTGGAAGACCCGCGCAATCTGGGTGCTATTCTGCGCACCGCTGAATGCGTGGGAGTTCAGGGGGTCTTTACCTCCGAACGCCGGGCCGTCGGTTTAACCGAAACTGTGGCAAAAGGCGCAGCCGGGGCGGTCGAATATGTGCCCGTCGCGCGGGTCACGAATTTGACGCGTTTGATCGAACAACTAAAAGAACGTAATGTTTGGGTCATTGGAACCACGCCCGACGCTCCGATCGTCTATACTGAATGGGATTGGAAAAGAGCGTCAGCAGTAGTTCTTGGTGGTGAAGGCTCAGGATTACATCGACTGGTGCGCGAACGCTGTGATGCGCTGGTGCGAATTCCGGTTCTCGGAAGAATTGATTCACTGAACGTTTCCGTTGCGGCCGGCATCGTCTTTTACGAAGCATTGCGACAGCGAATGATTGCCAACCACACGTAAAGGATGAACTATCGCAGCCTGCCTCTCGTATCCACGGTGACAACTTTGCTGGTTCAGAAGAGTAGTTGTTGAAAGAGTTGGAGGACCGCCAAAATGTTCTGTCCGAAATGTGCCGCACAAAATATCGAGGGCGCTAGTTTCTGTCGCGCGTGTGGCGCAAATATTAGCCTGGTGCCTCAGGCGCTGAGCGGTCAGTTACCCCAGCAAAGTGATGATACTGTCGCTCACTACGGCCGACGGTTCCGGCGCAGACAACCGACCATGGAGCACGGAATCACTCGGATAATGACTGGTTTGGGCTTCCTCGCGGTCGCTTTTTCGATTGCAGTTTTCGCGCCGGCCGGCCGCTTATGGTGGTTTTGGATGTTGATTCCTGCATTCAGCTTACTCGGCAAAGGCATTTCAGAGATTCTGCGCGCGAAAGACAAACAGTCTCTCAATAGTCTCACGCGGACGCCGGAATCAATTGAGCTTTCGAATCCGAAATATGTCGCTCCAAGTCGAAGTACGGAAGAGCTAATGCCTCCGGTGCCCAGTGTAACTGAGGGCACCACACGTCACCTCGGGACTGAAGCGCCAACCAGACATTTCGATTCGCTGGAAAGTCAGAAGCCCTCCTGATTGTCTAGAGTTAATCGAAGAAAAAGATCCACGAGGCAAGTCGATTTTGATTGGCCCTGAGAAGGCGTGGCGAAGACCGCCTTGCATAGTCTTTGATGAATCTACATCCAGTGAGAATTTGTGTGCCGGTTTGCGTGGACCGCGCAAGAGAGTTGGCGAGTGCCGTAAAGCAATCCGCTGAAGTCGCTGACATAATCGAGCTGCGGCTGGATTGTCTGTCGGAACTGGCGCAGGCCAATGAAGAAATCTTAAGGGCGCTCGCTTCGAAAGATCGACCGCTCATTTTAACCTTGCGCCCGGCCCAGTTTGGCGGCGCCCGTCCTATCAGTGTCGAAGACCGGCTCTTCTCCAGACTTCACTACGGTTGGATACGTTCACCCCGCGAACACGCGACCGACTTCTGGGACCTCGAGCTTGATCTCGCGTTGGTACTTCAGCGAAGGGAGAAAGAGGGTAATGACCTTCTCAAACTGGGAATCTGTGATTGGAGACGGACAATTTGCTCGCATCATGATTTCGTTGGAGTCCCGTCCGATCTTGAAGAGATCTACGAACGAATGGCGGCAACGCCGGCTCGCATCTTGAAGATTGCCGTGCAGGCAAATGATGCCACTGAGTGTATTCCTATTTTTCACTTGCTTGACCGCGCGCAGCGCGAAGGTCGCGAAATGATTGCTATAGCGATGGGTCCAGCGGGCGTCATCACGCGAATATTAGGACCGGCACGCGGGGCATTCCTTACCTACGGCTCGCTCGATGATGAAAGCGCGACTGCTCCCGGACAATTGACCGCGAGAGAACTGCGCACGGTCTATCGGATAGATTGCATCAATCAACAAACGGAAATTTTCGGTCTGATGGGAAGACCTGTCAGCCATTCGATCTCGCCAAACATCCACAATGCTGCTTTCGTTGAGGCTGGCATGAATGCCGTTTACCTTCCTTTCGAAGTGCACGATGCCAAACAGTTTCTGAGCAGGATGGCGCACCCGAAATCACGCGAGATAGATTGGAATCTGCACGGCTTGGCCGTCACGGCTCCCCACAAGACGGCTGTCATCGATGGCCTTGATTGGATTGACCCAGCCGCAAAAGAAATCGGCGCAGTGAATACAGTCGTTGCTCAGAATAATGAATTGCACGGCTACAACACCGACGCCGAAGGCTTTATTGCGCCACTTCGTAATAGGTTCGGATCGTTAAGAAATACACGATGCGCAATTATCGGCGGTGGCGGTGCCGCCCGAGCTGCCTTGTGGGCTTTGCGCAATGAAAACGCTCAGGTCAGCGTCTTCGTTCGTGAAACCGCTAAGGGCAAACCGGTTGCTCAGGCGTTCGGCTTCGATTGTCATTCGCTGGCGGACGCCCAATTTGACGGGTTCGAAATCATTGTGAACGCAACGCCGATAGGTACTCGCGGCGAGCGAGAGAGCGAAACTGCGATCACGGCTGAAAACTTTCGTAACGTGCGATTGGTTTACGATCTCGTTTACAATCCTGTCGAGACGCGATTCCTGCGAGAGGCTCGTTCGGCCGGCTGCCAAACCGTTGGTGGAATCGAGATGCTCATTGCGCAGGCCGTGGAGCAATTCAAACTATGGACGGGCAAAGATCCGAATCTTGAAGGAATGACTGCTGCCGCGCTTGAGGCTCTGGCTCCGGAATCCAAGCATCAAATTTCGATTATCTGACATCTGATATCTGACGTGAGCGATCGATACAGCCGCCAAATACTTTTTAACGGAATCGGAAGAGAGGGACAGCGCCGTTTGCTCAATTCGCGATTATTGATCGTTGGCTGCGGCGCTCTTGGCTCCGCCCAGGCGGAATCCCTGGCACGCGCCGGCGTGGGAAAACTGCGGATAGCCGATCGCGACTTTGTTGAGGCCTCGAATCTTCAACGGCAGACGATGTTCACTGAGAGTGATGCGGCCGAGCATTTACCGAAAACCATTGCCTGCGCGAATCATATCAGCCAAATCAATTCGGATATTAAGGTCGAAGCAGAGATTGTCGACGTCAATCATTCGAACGTCGAGCGTTTGATCGAAGATTGCGATCTGGTGTTGGACGGCACCGATAATTTTGCGACGCGTTATCTGATCAATGACGCATGCGTCAAACATAACATCAATTGGATTTACGGGGCCGCGGTCGGTTCATATGGAGTGACTATGACAATCCGGCCGAAGGAGACGCCTTGCCTGCGCTGTATATTCCCGGAAGCGCCGCCGGCTGCCAGCGCGCCGACTTGCGACACCGCCGGCGTGATCATGCCAATCGTCAGCATCGTGGCAGCGGTGCAAGTGAGTGAAGCACTGAAAATTCTGACCGGCCGCGCTGAAAGCCTGCACAACTCATTAATACAATTCGACGTGTGGCGCAATGAATGGCGCCGCATCTCTGTGGGCGAACGATTGCCGGATTGTCCTACCTGCGCGCTTCGAAACTTTGAAACTCTCGAAGCGGATCGGCAAGAGTCCGCAGCAGTCTTATGTGGGCGGCATGCTGTCCAGGTGTCTCCGTCTCAACCGTCACGCGTTGATCTGGCGGCTCTGGGCGAGAGACTACAGGCGTCCGGCGATGTAAAAGCGAATGACTATTTGCTGCGCTTTCGCGCCGGCGATTACGAGTTAACGGTTTTTCAAGATGCGCGCTCGATTATTCGTGGTACCGACGATATTGCCACGGCCCGCTCGCTCTACGCAAAATACATTGGCAACTGAATAATTACACCTTTTAAGGCCGATACTAATGCCCAAATCACACGCACTTCTTAGCTCGATTGTAATTTTCTTTCTTGTTAGCTTTTGCTGTCCGTCTACCGGTTTAGCGGGTGAGCCTGTCGTTTGGCAGATGAGCTCGCGCGCCGAACTGTTGAAAGGCGAGGCGCACGGTATCTCTGTGACTGACAATGGCGCGTTAAAGTTGGCGCCGCGCTTCGATCAATTATTCGACAGCGAACAAGCTTACGTATGGTCCACCGCGGTCGATGCCGCAGGAAACATCTACGTCGGCACAGGTCACGACGGAAAACTCTTTCGCGTCGGTCCTGATGGTAAAGGAAAACTGCTTTACAAGACATCTGAGTTGGACGTGACGGCCCTGGCCGTGGCACGTGATGGTGCGATTTACGCCGGCACCTCGCCCGACGGCAAAGTTTATCGTGTGACTGCGGATGGCAACGCCCAGGTATTTTTCGATCCGGCCGACAAATATATTTGGTCGCTCGCAGTTTTGAATGACGGCTCGCTCGCCGTTGGAACGGGTGACAATGGAAAGCTCTATCGTGTGCAGGCTGCGGGCGCGAAGCCCGAAAGCTCATTATTCATAAATACCAACCAGACGCACGTGATGTCGCTGGCTGTTGCAAAGGACGGGGACCTAATCGCCGGCACGGATCCCGGTGGCCTGGTCTTGCGAATCTCTTCAGACGGGAAAGCTTTCGGTTTGTACGATGCGCCATTGCGCGAGATTCATGCGCTGGCGCCGGCGGCCGACGGCTCAATCTACGCGCTGGCTTTGAGTGACGCTGCCGCGACGACTCGTACCGCCAATCCGGCGACTGCCACAGCGCAACCAGCGGAAGCAGCGGCCACAGTTGCCGCCGCCACTACCGAGGACACAACAACTACGGCGCAGAACCTCCCGACGACGCCGGCGCGCAGTCGTAACGATCTTTCAAACGCACGAAGTGCCGTGTTCCATATTTTGGCTGATGGAGGCACAGATGTTGTTTGGAACTCTACTTCGGTAACAGCTTTTGCAGTACTGGCAAGGCCGGGCGGCGTATTGATCGGCACCTCCGACAAAGGCCGCATCTATTCCGTTACCGACGACGGGCGCGACACGTTGTTGTTGCAATCCACCGAAGGCCAAATCTCTTCATTGGTGTCCCGCGGTTTGGAGGTCTACGCGGCGTCAAGCAACCAGGGAAAACTGTTCCACTTTGGCGAATCTCTGGTTAACGAGGGCTCTTACGAATCTCCGGTACGCGACGCAAAGCTCGTGGCTTCCTGGGGACGAATCTGGTGGGAGGGACGCGGGCCGATTGAATTGCAAACGCGTTCCGGCAATAGCGATCGACCGGATACAACGTGGAGCGATTGGAGCCCAACATACAAAGACGCGAGCGGATCGCAAATCTCCAATCCCAAAGCGCGCTTTATCCAGTGGCGGGCAATCTTGCGCCGAACAAGCGGAGCGGCAAGTGGAGAAGCGCGACTTGAAGACGTAAGTATCGCGTATTTGCCGCGCAACGTCGCGCCAGAGGTACTCGCGGTCAATATGCTGCCGCCCGGAGTCGCCTTGCAACAGCAAATTCAGATGCAAGTTGATCCTAACATCGAAGCTGCCGGACTCGACGCGTCAATGTTTGGCCTCGTAGCGCAAGCGCCGCCCCGGCGTGTCTATCAGCGCGGTGCACGGTCTTTGCAGTGGCAAGGTGAAGATCGTAACGGAGATTCGATGGAGTACGCCGTGTATTATCGCTCATCCAATGAAACAACCTTTCGATTGTTGAAGGAACACCTCCGCGAAAACTTTTACACAGTTGATGGCGCAAGCCTTGCGGACGGTCGCTACGTTTTTAAGGTGGTCGCTTCGGATGCTCTTGATAATCCCCCGGGCAGTGCCTTATCAAGCGAACGAACCAGTGAACCCGTAGACATCGACAACACGCCTCCGACAGTTCGTCTTGCCAGTCCCGCGCAGGTTAGTGGCAATCACACCAGAGCGATTGTCGAGGTTGAGGATGCCACTGGTCGAATCAAACGTGCGGACGTGAGCGTTGATGGTGGAGCATGGCACGAAGTCTTTCCCGATGACGGGATTGCCGATAGCCAGCGTGAGCGGTATTCGCTCGACGTTGCGGTGGCGGGCCAGGGTGAACACACAATTTCTTTGCGGGCTTTCGACAATAGCAATAATGTGGGAAGCATAAGCATCGTTGTGCGACAATGACAAAGGCGCCAACGCACGATACGGTGCGAAAATCGTGCGAAAGGGTGCGCAACTGCGCTATCAATCAGCCGCCGCTCGACAGCGGGAAAACAAGCATCGCCGACGAGCGATTAGGCGCCATTTGGCGTGGATCTTACTTGCAATGTTTGAAAGGGTCGGATGGCGCCGGTTTGGCACCGGTTTTGCTGAATCGACCGGCGGCACAACTCTCCGCCTCTCCCTCGTGCGTAGACAAAACGCAAGGAGGCGGCAAAAGTAATGAGAAAGCTAAGATCAATTCTAACTGCCTTGGTAATAGCGATAACGCTGTCGGGCGTTGGCTTCGCGCAAAAGGGCGGAGGCGATAAACGACCTCCCAAGGACAGTCCTAGAGTAGTCGAAAGACCAAAACCTCCCCCGAGCAACAATAACGGCAACCAGAGCAACAGCAATCGGCGGGGAAAACCCTGATCGATTCAGACGGCATTTTGTCAAAGCAGAGCGATCCGCCAAGTTTCCAAACTTGGCGGATCGGTGTGCCTCCCAGGCTCTCGCAGTCAGAAATATTTTTTCAAAATCCTAGACTTAATCAAGACGACGCCGCGTCCTTTCGTGAACAGAGGTGTAAATCGCAGTAAAAAAGACTTTACTTCAGGGAAGGCTGGACACAAGCTCCCAGCTTACTGCCCACTGCCGTCTGCTTCCTGCCTTTTTGTTCAGATCCGTATTATCCGCGTTAATCCGCGGCTAATTTTCCGTGCAATGTCGGGCAAGGACTTAACGGCGTTCTGCGCAATAGATGTCCATGTCACCATAGCTGTCTGCCCGTTTGCCCATCCAACAAATTTCCTTGCCACCCGCTCGAATGGTCGGCAGACCTCCAAAGCAGTTTGCACAGTTGATCGTATCAAGGTAAATGCGCGGCCCCCACGGTGAGCTGTCATTCTTGCGTTCGGAGACGTAGAGGTGATTGATGGCGCCAGGAGCGAAGGGATTATCGGCGCCGGAAGCGAAGAACATCGTATTGCCGCTCGGAGTGAGCGCGGGCCCATAGTCGTTGCCGTTAGAGTTGATCGGTGGATCGACTAAAACCCTCGGACCAAACGATTCATCCGTGGAATTCCTTGCGGACTTGTAGATTTTGAATGTGAAATCCGGCGTTACACCTGCAAAATAGGCGGTGAGCTCGTCTGGGCTGACGCTGATCGAACCCTCGAAAAGGGGCGTGTTGACGCCGGGCCCGAGATTCACGACCTCGCCCCAGGCGTCATTGACTGAGGCTCGGTGCGAAATCCAAAGATCCGGCCACGGTGGGCTGTTTGGGCCGGGCCGATTCGAGGCAAAGTAGAGCGCCAGACCGTCGAGCGAGATCGACGGCGTGATATCGAAAAATGGACCAGAGATAGGAGGCGGAACACGCTCGGGTGGACCCCAGTCGTCTTGGGTTGATGCACGTCGGCTCACGTATATGTCCTGGTCCCCCCGGTCCACCGAGGGCGCCTGGACGATCGGATACGAAGTAGAGCTCGAGACCATCGGCCGATAGGGATGGTTTGCCCTCAAAACCTGGTGTGTTGATCAGAGAGTTGAGGTGAACGGGTGTCTTGTAGCAGTATGGTTTTCCAGCGGCGCAGTCAGAGCTGGAATCCTGCGAGCCGTCGGCTGTGCTATCACTGCTAATGATTGTGTTTGCAGGGCATCCGTCCCAGGCAGAACACATGGCGGCGAGCATGCCCGTACCCATTAATGTAACTATCAGCTTCCTTTTCGTGCTTCGGGTAATCATAATTTTCTCCTTCCGTGTCTTAAAGCGGGTTTGTTCAGTCGGGTGTGCGGGGCATAACATAGGCAGAACCGACGCGATGGTCTTGAGCAAACGATGATCAAACCCTGATCTATTCGTGATGGGTCATGTCTCCTGCGGTAAATCGAATTTATCGGTTCGCGGATTTCACTCTGGATACGAGCGAACACCGCTTATTGCGCGGAGGTAGGGAGATTTATCTTCCACCCAGGACATTTGAAACCCTGGTGTACCTGGTCGATCGGCACGGCCATCTGGTTAAGAAGAACGAGCTGTTGGATACGTTGTGGGCGGACGCGTTTGTGACAGAGAACGCGCTGACTCGATGCATCAAGGAAGTTCGTGAGGCGTTGGAAGACGACGCTCACCAACCCCGCTACATAAAGACTATTCACCGCGTAGGCTACAAATTCATCGCGGACGTTGAAGAGATTCCACTGCCATCATCATACGACGAGCTAAAAGAGTTAGCAGCGACTAAGGTTCTTTTGACCGAGCAGTTAGAAAGAGAAACACCGCTGGAGAACCTGGAGCCTGCAGAGCGGGTAGTCCCGCCTGCTGAGCCAGTTCATGACCTTCCGATAGAGCAACCCGGTCCTCGCTCATTACCTCAGACAGTTCTCCGGGCCGCGATCGCCGGCGTGGCAGTAGTTGGCCTAATGCTTCTGGCCTACTTCCTACGCCCAAAACAAATGCCACCGCCTGCACAGATTAGATCGATTGCCGTACTGCCATTTAAACCACTCGTGGCTGACGCGCGCGATGAGTCACTCGAACTGGGCATGGCCGATACTCTAATAACGACACTTAGGAATGTAAGCCAGATTACGGTCCGACCAACGAGTGCGGTGCGCAAGTATAGGGCGCTGGATCAAGACGCGCTGGCGGCTGGGCGCGAACAGCGCGTCGATGCCGTGCTGGAGGGAACCATACAAAAGCTGGGCGACCGGATTAGAGTTACGGTGCGACTGTTAAGAGTTGCAGATGGCGCTCAGCTTTGGGCTGATAAATTCGACCAGGAATCGACGGACATATTCCTGATCCAGGATTCAATCAGTGAACAAGTGGCAGGAACAGTGGCAGTGAAACTGACTGGTGAGCAGAGAGAATTACTAACCAAGCGTTACACGACGAACATTGAAGCTTATCAGCTCTATCTCAAGGGCCGTTACTTCTTAAACAAGTCAACGGAAGAGGACTTTAGGAAAAGCATCGAGTACTTCCAACAGGCATTGGAAAAAGACCCAAACTACGCTCTGGCTGACGCCGGACTGGCTGACTCCTACGCCCAACTTGGAAGCTATGATTTGATTCAGACGAAGGACTCGTTCCCGAGGGCAAGGACGGCGCTGACACGAGCTTTGGAAAGAGACGGCAAACTCGGCGAGGCTCACGCATCATTCGGTTTTATCCTTATGAATTATTATTGGGACTGGACAGAAGCCGAGAGGCAATTCAAACAAGCGATTGATCTAAACCCGAATTATGCGATGGCGCATAATTGGTATTCTCAATATCTGGCATTTATGGGACGCTCAGAGGAGGCCATTAGAGAGGCTAAGCGAGCGGAAGAGATTGATCCTTTGTCGCCTTGGAACAACTCGGGATTTGTTTCATTTCTCGCGCGGCAGTACGACGACGCGATCCGGGCCTCACAAAATACGCTGGAACTCGACCCGAATTTCGCTGTCGCGCACATGATCATCGGATTGTCCTACGTGCAAAAAAAGATGTATGACGAAGGCATCTCCGAACTTCAAAGAGCAAAGGCCAATCCAGATTCCCGAGCATTGCTCGCGTACGCATATGCTGCGGCAGGAAGAAAGAGCGAAGCCCGGAAGATACTCGACGAGTTGGAGCAGCTATCAAAGCAGAAGTATGTCTCACCGTTCCCTATAGCGGTCGTCTATACAGGTCTTGGAGATAACGATCGAGCGTTCGAGGCGCTTGAAAAGGCTTATGCGGAGAGATCCTGGGGAATGGGAATGCTTGAAGTGAATCCGGTGTTCGATCCGCTTCGCGCAGATCCGCGGTTCGCGGTTCTGCTTCGGCACGTTAACTCAGCGTCCGGAGCCTGATCTGAATCTTCAGGGCCCAACAGTCAGAATTGCCGAGAGATCAAGCGAGCCATTTGCGCCCTCCCCCACAGGCGAACATCCTCAACCAACGGCAACACTGACCGACCATATTCTGTCAGCGAATACTCGCACCAATAATAGTAGAAGTCCGAAGTTAGAGGATCAAGCCAGATCGCCGCGAGAAGTTCATCCAGTTCTTCGAAACGCGCGCCGTGCCAGCGCAACGCACACATGGAATGAAAATACTCGGCCCGTCGCTTGATCTTGAGAATCCGAACAAATTCGTTTTTTTGCGCAGTTTTCCTTCACTGGATGAACGTGACCGAATGAAGAATGCGTTCTACGAAGGCGAGTTGTGGAAGAACGAACTGGAAGCGATCACCGTGCCGCTGATTGATCATTATGACGTCATACTTTGCGAGACATAGAGTGGTTACCTATTTGATGGACCACGAGAGAAGTCCTAACGAGATCGTCGGTCTCGTACCCCGGCGGCCTAACGGTTGCGCATCAGGCGCGCGAGCCGCGAGTAATGCAGTGTTAGGCGGTAACATGGTACTCGCTCTGAACCAAGCCGCTCGGATACTGCCGAGTCGCTACGTGACGGAGCCGGATATCGTGCGGTAGGGTGCCGAAGAGAGGAACTCCGTCGCCGATGAGCACTGGAACGCGTGTGATAATGAGGCGCTGAATGAGACCAGCCTGGAGAAACCGCTGAATCGTAATCCCGCCATCCACGTAAACGTGCCGGATGCCGCGAGCGTCAAGCTGCGACATGATTTCGGCCGGATCCCCTGACATGCGCTCCACCACAGCCCCGAGCGGGGCAGGGGCGAGGGTACGAGTGCTGAGCACGAAGACGGGCTTGTCACCATAGGGCCACGTGTCGAACGTCAAGACCGTCTCAAAGGTTTTGCGGCCGATGACAAGCGCATCCACCGTCGCCATGAACTCATCGTAGCCGTGGGGTTCGCCGCCGCCCGGCGGTAGGAAATCGAGGTCACCATTGGCTCGAGCGATAAAGCCGTCGAGGCTAATACCAATAAAGACCGATGTCTTCACTGCAGAGTCCTCCTGTTGCCGACTAACATCATAGTTGACGGGCGTGGCGATTAGCGAAACAACGTAGATTTCAAGAAGCAAGTTAAAGAACGCCACTCGTGCTCCGGTCCGATGTTATGCGTTGCGCGCAACTGGAGTGTGCCGTCCACGTGAAGACGATCTCACTTTACGGCGAATGGTAGCTTGAACAGCGTTTGCCCTCCCAGTGTGTGCGAATGTTTGTGCAAAGCAAGACGGGCGACTCATGGTCGCCCGTAAACGGTTGAAGGCCTGGTGCCCGCTAGAAGATTCGAACTTTTGACCCCTCGCGTGTGAATCGTAATTGGACCGTTTTCTCGCGTTATCCCCAGTTATCAAAAAGTGCTTCAAGGGCCGATGTTTATTGGCTAATAATGAAATCGGCTCTAACTTGACAACGCTGCTATTCTCTCAGAATCGCACTCGATTTGTGTGCGAAAGTGTGAGCAAGTTTGACGAGCTTTAGCTTGTCGAATTCAGACGCACGGAAGTGGGTTTGTTGTGCAAGAGGAGGCGGCGAAATGAGAGCACGAGTTGGATCAGTCGTCAAGAGAAAAGGTCGAGGCGATGGGGCGAAAGCGACATGGTGGGCGCGTGTCACTTACACCGATCCGGTGACAGGCAAGAGGCATGATCGTCAGCGACGAGCTGAGAGCAAGATACACGCGAAGGACTTGGTCCATGTGCTCCTGGCGGAAGTCGATTCGACCGGTAGAAATCGGACTCGTAGAGGCGATCTTCCGGTATCCCGTGAAGTCCATGGGCGGCGAACCACTCGAGGTCGCCAATCTGGGCTGGCACGGCCTCGATGGTGACAGGCGGCTAGCATTCCGGCGGATTGATGACCGCAGCGGATTCCCGTGGCTAACAGCAAGCAAGCTTCCCGACCTGCTCCTGTTTGGTCCGCACCGACGTGAAAACGGTGCTCAGGGAGAGCTTCCTACGCATGTTCGCACGCCGGAAGGCCTAGCAATGCCTGTCTTCGGAGAGGGCTTGGCCATGGAGGTTGGACGCCGGTACGGGGCTTCCGTGCTATGCTGCATCGAGTCTGATGACCACCCCGTTTCAGCCTGTAATTCTTCGTTTTGAGTCAGTTGATTCCACTAATCTGGAAGCTATGCGACAGGCAAAGGCAGGGGCCGCAGAGGGGCTCTGCATCGTCGCGCGGGAACAAACGCACGGTCGTGGCCGGCTGGATCGCGGTTGGCATTCACCAAAGGATGCGGGACTTTACTTCAGCATAGTCTTGCGCCCGCAACTCCAGATAGAGGCCTGGCCACTAATCACCCTGATGACAGCGCTCTCAGTTTCGGATGCGCTGTTCAAGTCGTGTAATCTGCGCGTGGATATCAAATGGCCTAACGATATTTGCTTAGGCGACCACAAAGTCGGTGGCATTCTGGCGGAAACGATTGAAACGCAGACTGGGTTGACGGCGATTGTGGGTATAGGGCTCAATCTGAACAAAGTGCCGTTTCCTGCTGAACTGGGCGAGCGCGCGGTCTCGGTTGAATCGGCGATAGGTTGTAAACCGGATCACGAGCTAGTGTTGCAGAAGCTTATCGAGGCGGTTGGTGAGCGATATGATTTGCTCCAGAGTTCAGGCGGGCCTGAGCACACGGCTCGTGAGTGGTGTGCAAGTTCGACCTACGCCACGGGCAGGCGAGTGCGTGTTTCGATGCTTAATGATGCTTTCGAAGGCGTCACGCGCGGACTTGAAAGCGATGGCGCGCTGCGTGTTGAAACGGCTAACGGTAAGATTCGAATTGTGCGCGCAGGCGATGTAACAGCCGTGAGAGGGATGGGTGGGTTCTAATGAGTGATGAGTAATGAGTGATGAGTAATGAGTAATGAGAGTGGCGGTTTCGTTTTAACTAATCACTCATCACTCATTACTCATCACTCATCACTGCTCTTATGCTTTTAGCAATCGATATCGGAAACACCAACACTTCGCTCGGCGTCTTTGACGGTGAGCGGCTTGCCGCGCACTGGCGGCTGACCACGGCGCGCGCGCGCACGGTAGATGAGTGGGGTGTGCTGTCTCGGAACCTGTTTGCTCTGGCAGGGCTGGATTTCAAAACGATCGACGCTATTGCCGTCGCTTCCGTCGTGCCGCCTCTTAATTTCACCCTCGGGCGAATGGCTGAGACGTATTTCGAGCTCATGCCGCTGTTCGTCGATCATACCTTAGATACCGGCGTGCCGATTCTTTATCAGCCTCCCTCAGATGTGGGCGCCGACCGCATCGTCGATGCGGTAGCGGCGATTCACAAATACGGAGCGCCCTGCATCGTGGTTGATTTCGGTACCGCCACAACTTTCGACGCGATAAATTCGAAGGGCGAGTATCTCGGTGGTGTGATAAGTCCGGGCATTACCATTTCTTCAGACGCCCTTTTTGAACGCGCGGCAAAGTTGCCACGGGTGGAAATCAAACGTCCTCGAAAGATAATTGGATCGGCCACAATCGAAGCTATGCAATCCGGCCTCTATCACGGCTATTCCGGTTTGGTGGACGGCATCTTGCGAAAGATGATTGATGAACTGGGTGGTTCGCCAGGCGTAATTGCCACTGGGGGTCTGGCGCCTCTCATCGCAACCGGTTCAGAGTTCATTGAATCAGTGGATGAGACCTTGACGTTGGAAGGCCTGCGGCTGGTCTACGAACGTGTGGCTAGTCCAAAGTCCCGTACTGTTTAGAGGCGGGCGTTGCCCGCCGTTTCAATTATGAAGTTATTCAAATCACACGAGCCAAACGTCTTCCATTACACGACTGCTTCAACCGGGTTCCTGTCTTTCGAAGTGAAATCGCCTGCGAGTTATTTATTGAAGCGTTGCTTGATACGCGAAAGAAATGTAAGTTCAAGCTGATCGGCTACGTAGTGATGCCGGATCATGTACACTTGATTCTTAATCCTTTGAATCGAGACATCGGCGTTGTGATGCGACGTCTGAAAAGTACCTCCGCCCGCCTGATACTCGACTGGCTGCGGCAAGCTAATCATTTGGCTTCGCTAAGAAAACTTGCTCTGGCAGTTCCTCATGCTCGATCGCATACTCATTCGTTATGGCTGAAGGACTTCTCCTCGATCGACTTATTCAGTCCGCGATTTATTCGACAGAAGCTGAATTACATCCACCTCAATCCTGTGCGTGCCAGTCTGTGCAAACATCCGGCAGAATGGAAATGGTCAAGCTATCGGGCGTATCTTCCTCACGCGCCTGGATCAGTACCAATCGAGATCGATTGGCAAGGTTATTGGAAGCCCGAAGAGTTTTCAGAAATGATTCAATCGGCGGGCAACGCCCGCCTCTAAGCGACATAGAGGATGGGGATGTCCCAGGGTCTCGTACACGCAGCCAAGGCCGATCAATCGTTGAACTACTTCAGTTACTTCACTGAGATCGAGGAAACTTTCATTCGCCGGCGCGGCAAACATCTACTGCTTAGCCCGATGGACTGGGCTCTGATTGAGAGTTGGAAAGAACGTGGGGTACCACTGCATGTCGCGCTGCGAGGAATTGAGCACGCCTTTGACTCCTACGAGGCAAAGAAACGTAAACGAAGTGTGAAGACGCTCCTCTATTGTCAGGAGGAAGTTGAGGCCCAATACGCGGAATGGCAGGAATCGCGGATTGGCAGTCATGACGTGATTGATAATCAGGAGCTGTCCGCGGGACTTCAGGCTCCAGATTCCGGAGCTCAGGCCAGTGACTCGCCGTTTCCTCGCGATGCGGTTCTGGCTTATCTCTCGCGCTCGCTCGACGAACTTACAAAGCTTCGCCAACAACGGCGACAAACGCCTGGAGATCAACTGACTGAAGCGCTGTCGCGCACTACAGCTCTGCTGGAGGAAATCAGGAACGATTACGAGACTGCCGCGCAGCCTGACGTGCGCAAACTGGAGCAGTCCCTGACAGGGCTCGAGCGCCTGCTCGACGATGCGATTCATAAAATCACCTCTGACACTGAGCTTAAGGCGGCGCAGGCGGAAATTGATTCGCAACTGAAACCGTATAAACGTCACATGGATAAAGCGGCGCTCGAGCAGACGCGCGACAATCTTTTGCGAAAGCGTTTGCGAGAGCATTTCGGTGTGCCGCGACTGAGTCTGTTTTTCCTTTAACTCTGCTAAGATGTCCGACAAACTTCAGTTTGTCGATACGCTCGTGTTTGTTTAGAGTCGGGCTAACGCCCGACCAAGCGGGCGGTAGCCCGCTTCTAAACTCGATGACGATAAACTGAAGTTTGTCGGACATGGAAGTTACCATTGAACGTATTCTGCCCGGCGGGCTGGGTCTGGCGCATGCTGAAGGAAAAACTGTGATGGTTGCCTTGGCGGCGCCAGGCGATCGCCTGCGCATTCAGATTGATCGAGTGAAAGGAAATGTTTCGTTCGGTCGAATACAGGAAATATTAACGCCCTCTCCCAATCGCGTCGAACCACCATGTCCTTACTTTGGCCGGTGTGGCGGGTGCGACTTTCAGCAGTTGAGTTACGAAGCGCAACTGGCAGCCAAACTCGAGATCATCAAGGATTGCCTGCGCCGGATTGGCAGCATCGAAACCATTCCTGATTTTGAAATAACTCCCGCGCCAAACCAATGGCATTACCGCTCACGCGCGCAATGGCAGTACGACGCGATCAGACAGCGACTGGGTTATTTCGAGAGCGGTTCGCGTCGCGTGTGCGATGTGGCCGCGTGTGCTGTGCTCGTTCCAGAGTTACAGCAAATGTTGAGCAGCCTGCGCGAGCGCATGCAGGATGGTTCGCTTCCGGAAGATACGCGTGATGTTCGTGCCCTCGCCGGCAACGAAGGTGTATCCATAGCGCTTAATTGTGTCAGTACCCCGACCAACCGGGGTCCCCAGGCGGGCAGCCCGCCTGGGGTGGTCGACAGGGAGGGCTCGAAGGGGCGGGGCAGTAGCCCGACCGTGAGGGAGGGCTCGAAAGAGCAGGGCAGTAGCCCGACCGTCAGGGTGGGCTCAGATTCGTCAGTTGAACCAGAGGAAGTTCGCAAGGTAACTCGTTCAATTCACGGCGAAACTTACGCCCTCAACGCCGAGAGCTTTTTTCAGACGAATGATGATTTGCTTTCGGCCTTGATCGATGCCGCACTCAGCGGCGCAAGTGGAGAGGTGGCGGTTGAGCTTTATTGCGGAGTCGGGCTTTTTACGATTCCTTTGGCGCGGCGATTCGCGCGCGTGATCGGCGTCGAGGACGACACATCTGCGGCGGATTTCGCGCGCGTTAATTTGGCGAACGCAGGTTTAACAAATGCCAAGATTGCCAACGAGGACGTTAGCGATTGGCTCAAGGAAAATTTGGAGTGCGGTGACTTGTCACCGCTATCGGAAAAGCGGCGACCCATCGACGCACTCGAACATCCGGACTTTCTCTTGCTCGATCCGCCGCGCACGGGCGCCGAGTCCCGAGTCATTACAGGTATTCTCGGCGTCAGACCGCAGAAGATCTGTTATGTCTCGTGTGATCCTGCCACGCTTGCTCGTGATCTGAAAAAGCTAATATCTGGCGGCTACACTCTTGACTCTCTCGCGGCATTTGATATGTTCCCGCAGACGCACCATGTGGAAACCATTGTCCGCTTGACGGGTTGACTCAACCGTTATGGCCGAACTCCCTCAGGCCCGCTTCATACAAGCCCCCCTGCTCGTGCTTGGGGTCGTCGTTTCAACAGCGATTCTGCTCGCGCGCTATCTTCCTCCGCGATCCTTAATTTTTATTCTTGCCTCGGCGATGGGCGCTGGATTTACTCTTTTGTGCATTGCGCTTATTGCGAAGAGATGTTTCGCTCCTGCGTTTGTCTTTCTGACCGCTGCGTTCTTCTGCGCGGGCCTGATGCTTTCGCTTATTGAGAATCGCTCAGTCGCGCCGAATCGAATCTCGCGAATGTATGACCAGGGCGTAATCGCGGCCAATAACCCGATTGAACTGGCCGGAATTATTCAAGGCCAGCCGGAACCGGCGCCGGACAGTTTTTATCTCACGCTGCGAGCCGAAAGCGTTAGATTCAAAGGAAGCGAGCAGGAGGCGACCGGAAGTGTCTTGTTGCTTGCGCACATGCGCGAGCAACAAGGAGGGAAAGAGTACGACGCACTTGAATTGCGTCATGGCGCGCGCATCCGGGTAATGACCGCGCTCGATCGGGAAGAAAACTTTCACAATCCGGGCGTGTTGCCGTTCACTGAGTATCTGGAACGCAAAGGCTATGATGCGACGGGAGTAATCAAGAGCCCGCTGCTAATTGAGAGACTGGATGATGAACCCGTGTTTCTGCCACTGGCGTGGTTATACGGGTGGCGGCAACTTCTTGAAACGGATTTTCGCTCACGGTTCTCTCCAGAAACCGCGGGAGTGCTTGAGGCAGCGCTGCTTGGCAATCGCTACAACGTCTCACATGACGCAGCCGATCGTTTTCGCGCGGGCGGCACCTTTCACGTGCTGGTTATTGCTGGCTTACACATCAGTTTCATTGGCGGCGTAGTGTTTCTCATCGTTCGTTGGCTTACGCGGAAGCGGCTGCTGCAATTTATGATTGCCACTACCTTTCTGTGGGCGTATGCAATTGCCGTTGGGGCGCATCCTCCGGTCATGCGTGCGGCGCTGGTTTTCACGCTGGTAGTGTTTGCTCCCATCGTTTGGCGACGCGCGAACTCATTAAACGTGATCGGCGGCGCTGTGCTGGCCCTATTGGTCTGGCGACCAAATGATCTGTTCGATCCGTCGTTCCAATTAACATTTCTTTCCGTATTCGCCATCGTCTCGCTTGCGGCGCCGATGCTTCGAAAGCTGCAGGCGGTTGGATCGTGGCGACCAACGCGAGAAACGCCTTCCCCACCAGTCTGCGCGACGTGGTTTCGCAAACTTTCGGAAGCGCTGTTTTGGAGCGAGAAAAAATGGCGCGCTGACATGGCGAACTCAAATGTGAATTACAGACTATTCAAAACGCCGATCGCAGCAATCCTCGAGCGCTGGCGAGCTCAGGGATTCTTGCGTTTTGCGGTGGCGGCGATCATTGTTTCCGCCAGCGTGCAAATCGGAATGCTGCCATTGATGATTATCTACTTCCACCGCATTTCAATTGCCTCCCCGCTCCTGAATATCTTCGTTGGTGGATTGATGGCGACGCTAGCTCTCGTCGCGTGGCTGGCTGTTCTGATCTCGCACGTGAGCCTTGTGCTCGCATCGCCGCTAATTTCATTGGCGGAGAAAATCAACTGGCTCATGATTCATTTCGTAGATCCCTTTAAGCGTCTGGGCATTGCTTCTATTCGATTGCCACATTACTCGGGATGGGAGGCGGCCATTTACGGGCTTTACTTCGCTCCGCTCGGCTTTCTCTCGTTTGCACTGGCGCGCTGGGATCCGCTGCGACCTGTTTTGATCACGAAGGCGGAAAGCAAAGTATTTTCCAGTAGGCACCTACGAATTGCCGCCCTCGCATTCATCCTCGTTCTTTGGGTAATCATTCTGCATCCGTTCAGCGCTCCGCGCCCAGATGGAAAACTTCACATCGACTTTCTGGATGTAGGGCAGGGCGATTCGGCCTTGTTGACGATGCCGGACGGCACAACTCTGATGGTTGATGGCGGCGGGCGGCCAAATATCAAACGCTCTTTCGCTGACGAAGGTTTCGACGAGCCATTCGAGCGCGATGCGCGCAGTATCGGAGAGGGCGTGGTATCCGAATATCTCTGGTCGCGCGGATTCGATCGGGTAGATTACATTCTGCCGACGCACGCCGACGCCGATCACATTGATGGACTGAACGACATTGCTCGTAACTTCAGAGTGCGCGGAGCAATTGTGACGCGAACGCCATCTGACGACGATGAGTATGCGAAGTTCGCCAATACGATGAGAGAAGCCGATGTACCGATAGAGAAAATTGGTGCCGGCGATGTATTGCGGTTTGGAAACGTAACAGCGGAGGTTCTTTGGCCATTAGCGAGTGCCGATATTAATGAGCCATGGCGCAACAATGATTCTGTGATTTTTCAGATCCGTTATGGTGACAAGTCACTCTTGTTCACGGGCGACATCGAAAAGGAAGGGGAGGTCGAAGTGCTTAAGGAAGGCATCGATTTGCACAGCAACATCGTCAAGGTTGCGCATCACGGGAGCAAGACCTCATCCATCGATGCTTTCGTGACTGCGACCCGACCCCAACTCGCGATTATTTCAGTTGGGCGTACCTCTATGTTCGGCCATCCGAACAAGGAAGTCGTGGAGCGGTGGCGCAGCAACGGAGCGGAAGTGATGACGACCGGGCAGCGTGGAACGATAACTGTGATAACGGATGGACACATTTTAGACATCAGCACGTTTGTGAAATGAAGCAAGCAAGGCAGTAGCCCGACCGTAAGGGTCCGATGCACTTTCGCACGGGAAGGCTCCGATTCACTGGGAGCGCGGGCGCCCTCGCCCGCAATGAGCGCGAGGCGCGAAATGACAACTTGGCCGCGGTTCTCAGCGGTTTGGAAAAGATTCTTTGCGCTGGCGAGGCGGTGCGGGCGAGGGCGCCCGCGTTCCCAGTAATACAAATCTGATTAGCGAGACTGCATCAGTACTACCGTAAGGAAGGGCGTAACATATCGGCCAAACATGTCTCAGAGAAAATCCGGGTCGGCTGGCGTGTAGAGGTCAATTGTCGAGCTGCCAAGCTTGTAAGTCTTAAGCACCCCAAGAGGTGGCGCGTAGATATGAATCGTGACCAGGTCGCGTCCGCTGACATCGGGATTGCCGAGCTGATGAATGTCAGGAACTTCCGAACCTGTCAGGCCGCCCTTCCGCAATTCTCGGTGAGCTTTGTAGCTCAAGCCCGCCTCAGCGGCATAATCAAAGGTCGTCTCCCACAAGATGCCCTTTTGAACAAACACTGCACCATGCGAGCCATTGTGATCGTGAATCGGTGTGCGCTGGCCCGGCTTCCAACAAAGCACCAGCATCTCGACGAAATCGTTACGCATCACGCGGTGACGTGAATAGTTGCCGGTTTTGAAACCGAGATATGGTTGCAACTCGTCAGGCGAAATCCTTGTGCGTTCGATTAAATCGTAGAGCTCGGAAAGAGAAGGAAGGGACTGTAGGACGCTGAGTTCATCGGCGAGGTCTTTAAACGAGAAGCTTTTGGGTTCGAGCTTAGCTGCCAACATTACCTCCTAAACAACTTCCGTTACTGGGCCGCTTGCGTTGCGACCGGATTTCAATTCAGTTAGTAGCTTATATTCCCCGCTCATAACGGAGTCAAGACTCGGTAAGGATTGGTAGTGTCCTAATATTGTGTTGCTACTACCTTGTGGGGCGCTAGCCCGACCGTAAGGGAGGGCTCATTTCATGCGACTCGACTCTGAGCCCTCCCTGACGGTCGGGCTAATGCACCAGCAAC
>Ga0137378_10000421_pt1 | contig 31955 bp, 42 predicted proteins | sample SagtaG_21_FD_104813 | JGI IMG/M metagenome (GOLD analysis project Ga0137378, IMG submission 104813) | Vadose zone soil microbial communities from Sagehorn Ranch, Mendocino, California, USA - Sage2_L_60_16 metaG | ecosystem: Environmental > Terrestrial > Soil > Vadose zone | place: USA... | reverse complement strand
TTCGCGACCGCGCCCGGCTCTCCAGCTCGGCGCGTTCATCAGAGGTCAGCACAATGGGGGACGTTGAGGCGAACATGCTGCTTGACGGTATTGTACCGCAAATGACCGTTACGGTCCACTAGTGGCGCGTCGAGCATCGCGGGCAACGGTCTGTCCGGACTGTCGCGTGTTCTTCATCGGCGGCGCGATGCCCAGGCAGGTCAAGCTCAAGCGGAAGTCCCTGACGGCAAGGGTCATTGGCCTCTCCGCGAGGGGCCAGCTTGAGAGTAAGCAGTAGGGGAGGGAGAAGAAGACATGCTTGTACAGGGCGAAATCGTTATCAACAGGCCAATCGATGAGGTCTTTGACTTCGTCGCGGACGAGCGCAACGAGCCCAAATACAACCCAGAGATGACACTCGCCGAAATGGTGACTCCGGGGCCAATCGGGCTGGGCAGCAAGTTTTACACCGTGATGACGGGGGCTCGTGCGGCTGACATGACAGTCGAGTTCACCGAATTCGATCGACCGCGCCGACTCGGGAGCACGACCCGCATAGCCAACATGGACATCAACGGAACCCTGCTCTTCGAGCCTCAAGGCCAGAGCACAAAGATGAATGGCTCTGGAATATCGAGCCTCGTGGCTTCATCAAGCTGCTCGGGCCCATTGTGCGTCGAATGGGCGAGCGCCAGGAATTGGCCATCTGGACAGGCTTGAAGAAGGTTATGGAGGCACAATCGCAGCCCTCTCGATGAGAACGGTCTCCGGATGGGCTTGTGACGCGGGTGGGTACGCCTTCGGTCAGGGGATCGGATCCGCCTCCGTACCTGAGGTCTGGCGCAAAGGAGATGCACGAGGCTCACCACCAGTCGGCCCCTCCCACAGAGGACTCTTGACCCTGTCTTAAGCGGTTTGGCTCGCCTAGCCTGGAGTCGAGATCAAAAGGAGGTCGAGGTTGAGATGATGTGGGACTACGGCTGGGGCGGCTGGGACTGGCTTTGGATGGGCGGCATGATGCTGCTCTTCTGGAGCGGCATCATCGTGCTGGCCATCTGGGCAATTCGCAGCTTCAGCGGGCCGCGCCAGGCTGGCGATGCGGCTCTGGACGTGCTCCGCCGGCGCCTCGCCGCCGGCGAGATCACTCCCGACGAGTTCGAGAAGACCAAAAAGGCGCTTGGCGCGTGAGCCAGTGCGTGCTTCTGACCGCAGGCATCGCGGCAATCGCTGCGTCCTTCCTCATCGGTGCCGGCGTTATGGTGACCAGGCCAGCCGGCACGCCGCTGATGGGCTGGTCTGCCTCATCGAACGGTCAGTCGATCTCGATTGACAAGGCGCGGCAATCGGTGCAGTCATTCCTTGACCGGACCGGCGATAGGGACCTGAAGATCGATGAACTGATGGAGTTCCAGCAGAACTTCTACGCCCTTATCAAGGAGCAGAGCACGGGCACCGGCGCCTTCGAGCTCCTCGTCAACAAGGGCAATGGGCGCTGTCGCGTTCGAGCCCGGACCGGACATGATGTGGAATACCAAGTACGGGATGATGGGCCGCGGGGGAATGATGGCTGGATTTCTGTCGGCGTCCTCAAGTGCGGCCATGACGGTAAGCACTGACGACGCGAGCCAGATCGCCCAGAGCTGGCTCGACCGCCACTTTCCCGGCGACTCAGCCGGCACACCCGATGCGTTTTACGGCTACTACACGTTCCACTTTGTGAGGACCGGCCGGATCGCCGGAATGCTGTCGATCAACGGCTATACCGGCCAGGTCTGGTTCCACAGCTGGCATGGGGCCTTCATCCAGGCCAAGGATTTCGGCGCCTGACCGAGCGCAGCGGGTAAGAGATTTCCGCGGAGCAACCGAGACTCGGACGTCTAGCCACGCGGTACGGAGCGCCAAGACGCGCGCTTCACTGTTGGGGTGCAGCGGCGGCAATCGTCAGGATTTCGGGCAAGCGGTTCCACAGCAACATGTGAGCCTCGCCGGGGCATATCTTCAAGGTGGCTCCCGGGATGACCGTTGCCAGATATCGGGCGTGAGGCAGGGGAATGACCGAGTCAACGTCCCCATGCCACAAGTGGACGGGAACCCGGATCTTCTCCGGCAGAAATCCCCATGGACTGGTCAGGATTCGCAGATCGTCGTCCTGCATGAGAATGTCCGCCTTGTTGCGGTAAAAGTCGAGGAGGGTACTTCGCGACACGGCCGCGGCAACGGCGATCTCCTCGAGGGTTGGTGATTGGAAGCCCTTCTGCAGGAAGAGTCGTAGGGCTTCAAGTCGGATCGCAGTCTTGGTCTCGGCGTCCGTCCGCCCAGCCAGCTCGTACATCGTTACGGGATCCATCAACGAGTTGGTGCCGATTCAAGGATGGCCTTGATCGCTTCCACATCGCGTTGCAACTCCGGTGCCATCACGCCTTCCTCGCGGACAGCGGGCGGAAGTAGATGGCCACCAAGACTCCGTAGAGCGGGACCAGGAACGATCCGATCCCCAAGAGCTCATATGGAAACGAGTAGGCGATGTATGCGATCAGCACGCCGAAAGCGGAAGGCAGACTCAGGATCGCGATCCATCTGATCCACGACGCCAGGCGACCGCCCGCGAAGATCGGGAAGGTGAGGCCGACGGCCAGGCTCATGTAGGTGTAACCGAGCCCATCGACCATCTGCGTAAAGGAGCCTTTTGCAAACAGAAACGGCGCCACCTCCGACTCGGTGTGGTTGATCACGTGCGGTTCGACGACGAAGAGCAAGGTCACATAGACGAGTGAGACGAAAGTCGCATAGAGGAGCCCGAAGGCGATCGCACCGTGCGTCCACAACCTCTTCTCCTCCGGCGCGAAGTAGTGGAGGCCGACGAGAAGGAGCACGAACGAGGGGGCGATGAGTATCGAGGCGCCCACGGCGACGATCTGATCCCACGGGACTGGCAAGAGCGACATGCCGTTGGCGATGAAGCCCGCAATGAAAACGATGTAGGTCACGGCCATCGCCGTCGCCGCCCAGAAGCAGAAGGCCCGGACGGTTTTGGGTATCTCGCGCCGGCGATCCGTCGTTTTGACCCCGAGCCGCGATTGCGGTTGCGCGCGCCCGATTACCGCCTGTTGCATCGCTGCCTCCTTAGAGATGACCGGTCAGCCACCGCTCCGTGACGGGGACGAGCAGGAAAACGACGACGACCGCACCGCCGGCAGCGTGAACGATCGCGTTCTCGATCATCTGGGAGCTGTTCCCGCCGGCTGTGGGCAGGGCCCAGATCCAGTAGGGGATGACTGACGCCAATCCAACCAGTCCGGACGTGGCGGCCACCGGCACCCACCAGCCCTGATCCCTGAAGAGACCCCATGCCCCTGCCGCAAAGCCGACGATGGCGATTACAGCCAGGAGTCCCTTCGGGTCGAAGATCGTGCCTTGGTAGCCGGCTCGGTTGAGAAACGCGGGCGTCAGCCAGAGGTAGCTCGCGCCGAAGAGGAACAGCGCAACCGCCAGACCGTTTCGGAACGTGACCATGGCACTTCCTCGCCGCTGCTGGGTGCGGCGTTCCCTTTGGAGCGAGTGTGGCCTTCCATCGCCGAATACCTATGGACGTTCGGCCCTAGCCTCAAGGGCCTTTAGCCTCTCGTGTCGAGCGGCGCTCCCGCGACCTATCTCGTCCCTAAATCCGACCTACGCAGAACGGGACTGGGTGTGACGCCACCCGATCCCGGCCTCCAGGCGCCTTTGTTGACGTTCTCCAGTTAACCCCCGGCAGCTGGCATAGGCCGGCATCCCGTACCAGAGCCTCGGCGAGAGCTGACCAGACTCTGAAGCCAAGGGCGGCGAGAGATTTGAGAGCCGGTCACTTGTGCGACCGGCTCTCCGTTTCCTATGGGACGTTGGCGAAATTGTGTTGGTTGCCGGAGAACCGGTTGTCAGAAGTCCTGGTTCCCCCTCCGGCCTGAAAAAGAAGCAGACCGGTGGAGAAGAACTCCCAGCCTTCGGGATTCTGGCCGCCGGAGTTCGGTCCGACGCCGACCTCCCCGGTGTAGAAATTGCCCGAGATGGTGTTGCCTCGCACCTCAGCAACCGCGCCCCGAGAGACCTGGATTCCGTTCTGAGCAATGAAGACGACCGGCCCCAGCCCGCTGACCGTGTTGTTGGTGACGGTCGCCGTAGTCGCCGCTCCGGTGACGCTGTTGACGCCGTTGACGACGATGCCTCCCTTCTGATACGCCGACACCGTGTTGCCATCGATCATGCCCGTGCCGCCGTTCGTGAAGTAGATGCCGATCCCATGCTGCGTGCCATCAAATGGGGTGTTGCCGACGTCATGGATACTCGCGCCCTCGACGTTCACCGACGTGCCGTTGTTGACCACCCCGAAGTAGCGGGCCCCGAAAATCTGGGCTCCCGCCGCCACACTTCCGGGGGTCGCGAAGTAGACGCCGATATCGCAGCCGATGGCGTCGAGGCTCCCGCTGACGCTGCCTCCGACCTGGGCGGCTGTCAGGTTGATCCCGTCCCGAAAGAAGCCTGTCGGCGTGCACGTTGCCGCGCCGGCCGTCGTCGCCATCGTCAGGCCGCTGGGAACCGCCACCAGGAGAGCGACGGCGATCCGGGCAACCTGGAAGCCGATCGTCTTAAGTCTTTTCATTCATCCTCCTTTCAATCGAGGGCTCAACAGCAACCCGGACCCCAGTCTCCGCTCAGACGGCGATTTCCGCACGCTTGGATCTAAACGGCCCTCTCTGAGAAGCCGATTCGGCGCGTTCTGCGTCACGCGCGCGAGATTCGGCAGGGGTTACCCTAGGAACGCTGTACGTAGGGCAGCGCCGCAGGCTTGGGGGTTTTGGAGGTGTACATGAGACGAGCTCGCATGACCTTGCTCGCAATCCTTGCCGTCATCGCCGCCGCGATGGTGAGCCCGACCGCGGTCAGCGCATCGGGCCCCACCACCGAGACCGGCACCATCGACGGCGCCAACTTTCTGATCCAGATGCCGTCCGACTGGAACGGGACCCTGGTCCTGTACAGCCACGGCTACGTGACTCCAGGGAGCCCACTTATCGCCACAGACGCAGGCGACCCGCTAACGGCGAGCTGGCTGCTGGACCACGGCTACGCCATCGCGGGGTCCTCGTACAGCCAGAACGGCTGGGCGCTGCAGCAGGCTTTCCACGATCAGATCGCGCTGCTCGATCACTTCCAGGCCGAGCATCCGGACCTCAAGCGAACCATCGCCTGGGGCCACTCGCTCGGCGGAATGATCACGGCCGGCCTGATCCAGCTCTTCCCTGACCGCTTCGCCGGAGCCATTCCGATGTGCGGTGTGGTCGCCGGAGGGCCGGGCGTCTGGAACCAGGGCCTCGATGCGGAGTTCGTGTTCAAGACCTTGCTGGCTCCGACCGCCCCTCTTCAGCTCGTCAACATCACCAACGGCGGCTTCGGTCCGGGCAGCAACTTCCAGCTCGCCGAGGGCATCCTCGCCGGTGCCCAGGGCTCAGCCGCGGGGAAGGCTCGCCTCGCGCTGGTGGCGGCCATCGGCGACACCCCCGGATGGTTCACGACCGGCTCGCCCGAGCCGGCCGCGACCGAATTCGGGGCGCGTGAGGCCAACCAGTTCCTGTGGGACCAGCGTGTCGATTTCCCGTTCCTCTTTGCACTACGCGCCGAGATGGAGTTCCGGGCGGGAGGCAACCCTTCGTGGAACTCAGGAGTCGACTACGGCGTGCAGCTGGCGCGAAGCATCAACAAAGACGAGGTGATGGCCCTGTACGCGCAGGCCGGCCTTAGCCTCGATGCCGATCTCGCCACGCTCGCCCAGGCGCCTCGCATCAGCGCGGACCCCCACGCGCTTTCGTATCTCGAGAAGTACATCGTCTACAACGGAAACATCCAGGTCCCCGTGCTCACGATGCACACGGTCGGCGACGGCCTTGTGCTGCCTCAAGACGAGCAGGCCTATGCCAGCGTCGTTCGCTCGCAAGGGAATCAGCCGCTGCTGCGCGAGACCTTCGTCGATCGCGCCGGCCACTGCGCATTCACTCCCGCCGAGACCATCGCAGCCTTCGAGACCCTGGTCAATCGCCTCGGGACCGGCAGCTGGGAAGACATGACCGCCGAGACACAGATGAACGCGTCTGCCACTGTACTGGGAAAGGCCTTCAATACCTTGCCGGCGGCCTTCACGGACATCCATCCATCGGCGTTCCTGCGGCCATTCGACGCCCGCGACATCTGACCCGCAATGCCCTGGCGGGGCCGCACACCGCGGCCCCGCCCCACTACGCCTGGCGAACCCTGCTCCTTTCGATCCTGTTGTTCGTCGCGGGATTCGCCACTCACGAGGTGATGCACCTCCTCGTTCTGTACGCGGTGGGCGGCACAGGATCGATCATCGTCCGCCCCTGGCGCATGGGCCTGGTCGACGCGACGATCTACTCGCTGCACGTGCAACCGGATCAGCCCATCGGATTCGTGCGACAGCTGCTCGTCAACTCCCTCGGCCCGGCGCTCGCCGCCGTGCCGCTCGCGGTGCTCCTCGCTTACGTGCGCGAATCCGCAGTACGCATTGCGCTGGCTGCGAACGTGGTCATCTTCATCTTCTACGCGGTCATCGAGGCGGGCGACCTCTGGCTCGAATCCGTATATGACATCGACCTGCCGATCCTGACCACGCCGGAGTTCAACTACGGCGTGCCCGTCCTCCTCATCCTGGTCGCGGTGTACATCGCGTTTCGTCAGAGCACCGACGTGCAGGTCGCGACCGGGTGAAGGCCGGACAGCGAGCCTCCGCCGCACGCCCACGCACGGCTCTCGAACATCGCGAGCTCGAACCCGTGGCGGGGCGCGAGCATCGTGCCCTCGGAATCCCAGGCGTCAAAACCCCGCAGCCGCGCGAACTGGTCGTTGATCCGCGTCTCCTGGGCGTCCTGACCGCCCACGATCACGGCGCTACCGTCGTCCAGGGTCGTCGCGCCGGCGCCGCTGGTCGGTCGCGGCAGGTCAGGCAATCGCACCCATGACGAGTTCTCGATGTTGAAGCAGTCCACGCGTGCGGTCGCGGGCGAACGCCCGCCGGCCACGCAGACGTCGGCTCCGAACACGAAGCCCGACACGTGGTTGCGCGGCGCCGGCAGCGAGGGCAGGTCAGTCCACGACCCGGACGCCGGGTCGTACACCTCGGCGGGCGCGACGTTCGTCCCGAGAACGGTGTTGCCGCCGATCGCGTAGAGCCGGCCACCCGCTGCAAGCAGCGCGTGGCCTCCGCGCGCATGCCGCATCTGCGCAAGCTCGGTCCACGAACCGCCATCGAGACGAAAGAGCCTCGGCGAATCGCGCCCGAAGCTGTGGCCGCCGGCCACATACACGTGATCGCCGAGCGTCGCGGCGGACGTGTGATCCAGCCCGAGCGGCAGGCGGGGCCCCGGGCTCCACGCGCTGCCGTCAAACGCCCACACGGTCCGCAGGCTGTTGCCCGCGGCGTCGAAGCCGCCGATCACGAACAGCTTGCCGCCCGCCGCGGCGGCGCCAGACTCCTCGAGCGCCACCGGCAGCGAGGCTTCCATTCGTTGAGGGGGCGGGGGAGGGGGCGATGGCGAGGGTGAGTCGACCGCCGCGGTGGGGGTCGGCGAGGATGAGGAAATGGATGGCGTCGCCGCCGCGCGCTGCCCGACGGTGCACGACACCAGCAAGGCAGCCATGAAAACGGCAGAGACCGACAGAGCCCGGCGGGCCGCGAAACATCGCATGATGCGCCCAACATTGAACGACTTCAGGGCGGACGTGCTCGAGGCCGCGGCCCATGAACGCGAGGTCCAGCTCACGACCTACGGCCGCAAGTCGGGCAAGTCTCGCTCCGTGACGATCTGGATCGGGACCGACGGCCGGCGTGTGTTCATCCGCTCAGGTCAGGGTTTCCGCCGGGACTGGCCGCAAAACCTGCTTGCGCGCGGCGAAGGCATCCTCCATATGGGCAAGCACACCGTCAGGGTCAAGCCGCGACTGATCACGGACGCGGCGGAGGCACGCGCAGTCTCGGCGCTCTACAAGCGCAAGTACGGCCCGTTTGTGAGGGCGTCCCGGCCCGACCAGCCCCTGACGCTCGGCGAGCAGGCCACGTTCGAGCTGCTGCCGGCAGGGGATGACACCTAGATGGTGGCGGCTCCTGCCCCCACCTCCAACGCCCACCTGATCGTCATCGCCGCGGCCGCGGCCGCCATCCTCGTTATCGTCGGTGCGGTCGGGCTCGGGGTTGTCCTCGCCATCGTGAACGGCGCGCATCAGAGAGCAGCGGCCGCGACGCCGAAGCCGTCTCCGAGCGCCCTGGCCCGAGGCGTGATCACCCCGACCACGCCGATCTCCGCGGAAACGGGCAGGGTTGTGTTCACCGACGACTTCCACGATTCGCAATCGGGTTGGGACATCGTGTCGGGCAGCTCGGACGTGGACTACGCCTTCGCCGGCGGCGCATATGTAGCGGTCGCCAAAGCCGGTTTCTACTACTTCGAGCCCTCTCCGTACAGCGAACCAAAGCAGCAGCTGAGCGTGCGCGCGACCGCAACGCTCGACGTTCACACTCCGCCCGATGCCGGCTTCGGAGCGGACTGCATGCGCGGGTCAGGTTCAACACAAGTCCGCTACGAGTTCACCGCCGCCGCCGACAGCCGCTGGTATGTGCAACGTGTCGAGGGCCCGGACTCTGACGTGAACGTCCCGACCACGCTCAAGCAAGGCTCACTCGGGTCGGCGCCGGCTCCTGGGGTCATACCCGTCACCCTGGTCGCCGTGTGCGCGACCATGGCCGACGGCCTGACCACCCGCCTGGCCTTGTTCGTCGACGGGGCGAAGGTCGCGGATCTCACCGACACCGTGCCGGCGAGCTCCCATGAAGGTTGGCTGGCCGACCTGATCACCGCGGGCAGCGACTCGAGGCCGGTGACGCTGACGGTGACGCGGTTCGACGAAAGAGACCTCTCTCGGAGCGGACCATGAAGCGGTCGCAAACCGCACTGGAGGCGCGACTGCTGTTCATCGCGGCGGTGGCGGTCGTCACCTTGATCGGCTTGTGCGTGATGGCGGTGGGAGTCGCGGCGGCCATGACCCGTACGCCGGCGGGCTCCGGCCCCTCGAAGAAGGTGTCGGAATCGACAGCCCTCAAAGCCGGCCGCGGCAAGATCCTCTACGCCGACAGCTTCCACACCGCCGGCAGGTGGTCGACCTCGCCGCTCGAGCCGCCCGGAACGACCTTTACTTACACGCCCAGCGGCTACGAGATAGTCGGCACCGGCTCTTTCGTCCATACCGCCATCCCGCCGTACCTGACGGCGATTCAGCAGGTGAGCATGTCGATCACGGCAACGCAGCCGGCCGGCTCGCCCGCAAACACGGGATTTGGAGTGGTCTGCAGGCGGGGAGTCGGGGCTGCCCGCGTCCAATACGAGATCTACGTCGGAGGGTCGCAGTGGGTCGTGGAGCGCCGGGATGGCGCGATCTCCGGTGCCGCTCCTTTCGTCATCAAAGAGGGGTCCTCGCCCACGGCGGCAGGGCCCGCGCCGATGACGATCGTCGGCATGTGCGCCACCCTGGCCGATGGCGTGTCCAGCCGCGTGGCCGTGTTCGTCAACGGGGCAAATGTGGTCGACCTGGTCGACACCGCCACCGCGTTGTCGGGCCACGGCTGGCTGACGGGCCTCATCGTCGTGAGCAGCGAAAAGGCGCCGAACACGGTCACCGTGACCAGGTTCGAGGACCGCGACCTCGCCGCCTGAGCTTGCTGCCTACTCTCCCAGCTTGCAGATGAACCGGATCACCGCCTCGATCCCGCGCAGGTAGTTGTCCACCGCCAGGCGCTCGTTGGGCGAGTGGGCGGCGGCGTCGGCCTGCGCGATCCCGCTGATCAAGAGCGGGGCGCCCACGGCCTCCTGGAAGTCGACCGACACCGGTATCGAGCCGCCCACACGGATCAGGGCGGTCTCCCGGCCGAAGACTTCGGAGAATGCCGCGCGCAGGGCCTTTGCCGCCGGGTTGTCGACGCGGCACGTCACCGGCGGCGCCATCCCAAGCACCTCGATCTTGACCTCGACCCCGGGCGTCGCTAGCGATTCGATGTGCGTCTCGACCGCCGCCAGGATCGCTTGCGGGTCCTGGTTCGGCACCAGCCTCAAGCTGACCTTGGCCGAGGCGCGCGCGGGGATCACGGTCTTCTTCCCCTCGCCGGTGAAGCCGCCGACGAACCCGTTGGCGTCCAGCGTCGGGCGGCTGCCCGTACGCTCGAGTGCGGTGAAACCCGGCTCGCCTTCGAGCGCACGCGCGCCCGTCAGCTTCAGGATCGCTTCGATGTAACGGTCATCCTTCTTCTTCCACTCCGCGAGCTCCTCGGCGCTGGGCGGCTCGACCTGGTCGTAGAAACCGGGGACGGTGATGTGACCGTCGCGATCCTTGAGCTCACCGATGATCCGGGCCAGAGTGTTGATCGGGTTGGGCGCGACGCCTCCGAACGATCCGGAATGGAGGTCGACGGCGGCGCCGGAGGCGTGGAGCTCGAGGTAGAGGAGGCCGCGCAGCGCGGTGGCGAGGGTCGGGTTGTCGTCCTCGTCGAAGCCTCCGTCCCAAACGAGCACGGCGTCGGTCTTGAGCTTCGGCCCGTTTTCGCGCAGGTAGCGAGGAAGGGACTCGCCGGTGATCTCCTCCTCGCCCTCGAACAGAAATCGCAGGTTGACAGGCGGGCCACCGGCGGCGAAGAGGTGCTCCACCGCTTTCACCGTCGCCAGGTGGTTGCCCTTGTTGTCGGCGCAGCCGCGAGCGAAGATGCGGCCGTCTCGGATCACGGGCTCGAACGGAGGCGATTCCCACTCGTCGAGGGGATCGGCCGGCTGCACGTCGTAGTGGCCGTAGATGGTGAGGTGCGCCTTGCCGGGCCGGCCGTTCCACTCGCCGACCACGACCGGCAGCCCGCCCTCGATGACGTCGACCACGTCGGTCTCGAACCCCAGCCGATCGAGCCGCGTCTTCAACCATTCGGCGTTGCGAAGGCAGTCCTTTCGCCGGGCCGGCAGCGTGCTGATGGACGGGATGCGGAGCTCCTCGAGGAGGTCGGCCAGGTCGGCATCCCTGGCCGCAGCCGCGCGGGCGAGCGCGGCGTCCATGAGAACCTGCGTGGTGGCCATTGCGCTGTTCGAAAGCGTATCCGGAATGGTTCGCTGCGGTTCGCGCACACGCCTCTGGAGCGAGCCTCGTGTGGCCATCCGTCTGCTTATGGCCACCGTGTTTGCCGCAGCCGCAAGCCGAACGCAAGGGTTGTCAGCGGCAGAAGCAGCAGGACAGTGAGGGGGTGAAAGGGATTCCGCGGCTGTCCGAGCAGCACGAAAGCTGAGACGGCCAACCCCAAAACCACAAGAGCGCCCGACACGCTGATTGCCACCACCCAGAAGTGCCGCCGCTCAGCGGCGGCGATGACCAGACCGAGAATCCCGGCTGCCACTGTGAGAAGGAAACCGAGACCGCCTCCGATGATTGCCAGCAGGCCGAAGATCAGGTCCGCGGAGCTCTGTGGACCGCTTGTCGTTGCGGTCGGTGCAGGCACCAACACGAACTCCAGGTACGCGCCCAGGTGCGCGATCAAGAGCGCAAGGCAGGCCAGCAAAGACAGCAAGAACAGTGCGCGTCGCAAGATCGGAAAAAATACGCTGACGGGTTGCGGTCGCACGCGTTTGTCAGGCCCTCGCGCAAGACGAATCTAGTCGACGCCCACCCCTGCATGACGCACATCAACGCGTTCTTCGCGCCCAATATGCTGGGCACCATCGCGGCCGGGCCTGCACACATCCTGCCCGAAGACACGTTCAGAACGATGTTCGGGGACAGCTCATAGCCAGTAGGCTTGCCGCCATGAGCGCCGAGCCGCCCAAGCCGATGCAACTGTCCCCGGATGGTAGGTATTACTGGGCGGGAACGGGCTGGGCACCGACGCTGTCACCCTCAGGACGGTGGCTGTGGGACGGCAAGCAATGGCGACCCGTTGAAGGGCCCGGACTTCCAAGCCCACGACCAGGACCGCAAACGGCCCCTTCGCCCCATCCTCAGCCCCAGAACTCGGTCCAGTACGCCTCGCCTCTGCTCATATATAGGCCGCCGACGAACAGTGCCGCAGTCGTTTCGCTGGTTGCGGGCATCGTTTCGTGGTTCTTGTGTCCGCTGGTCGGCGGGATAGTCGCAGTTATCTCCGGGCACATGGCGCATAGCCAGATCAAGAGCTCGGGCGAAGGTGGTGCTGGGATGGCGACCGCTGGGCTGGCGCTTGGCTATATCCACCTGGCGGCAGCGGCGGTGTTCGTGCTCGTATGGCTCGTCCTCCTCGGCGGCCTTGCAGCGCTCTTCGGTGCAGGTGCCGCTACGAGCCACTAGAACGCATGGCGTTGCTTGCGGCTTGCCGCGACCCGCTGCCTGACCTCCCTCTTGTTCCGCGCCGCCAGTGGCGTGGACGATCTGGAAACCCTTGTCTTGGGCAATGCCCAGTGCATAGAGCCCGGGTCAAGAACCGGGTGCTGGGCCGAATGCTCCGGCGGGCGGGCCCTTGGCGCTGGCTCTAGACCTCCCCCAGCGGGTTCCTTGCGGCATTTCTCTTGAGTTCAGGGCGAACTGGAGCCGGTCTGAAACACACGCGCGGAGCCGGCGACAGGAATCGAACCCGTAACCTGCTGTTTACAAAACAGCTGCTCTGCCAATTGAGCTACGCCGGCGTCGTTTGAAAGGGTAGAGGAACCCTTGTGAAGGGGGTGTGCGCCGGTGGCCGGTGTCGCGCCAGCGGGCCTACTGCTGAATCAGCTGTTTGGACTCTGGCGGGCCGATTCACTGGCGGCCCTCGCATTGATTTGGTGGATCCGGCGTGAAGCCAGAGAAGCGGTCGACGCGAGCAAGGGGAAGAGCGAATGAAATAGCTCAGCTGCAGGCAAACCTCCAATCGCTGAGCTAGGACCTCTCGCTTCGGCTCCGCCTCTGAAAACGGTTTACGGCCACGGCAGCCCAGATGATCTCGACAACGCCAAATGGCCAGGCCCCCGCGAGGAAACCGTACGCGCTTGACAGAAGACATCCGATCGCGAAGGCGAGAACGAAAGCTCGATGCCGACTTTCGGCGGCATATGTCGCCATCATGAAGGTGACGGCGATGACTCCAAAAGCTGTCACGCCAGGTCCGTTCATGCTTGCCATCCTCTACTTTTCTTGAGCGCCGGCATCTCCACGGCCGGGGAAGCAAATGATCGACTGTCCTGCATGGTGGCGATGTTGAGGATGAGGAGTTCGCGCCGACTCACCCACACGCGACCGGAGAGGGTTAAGGCGTTTGTGCCGGCCCGGTCTTACGGGGCGAATCTCGCCCGCGCCTTCTCCGCCAGCTCCTCCGGCGACGTGTCTACCGTCGCCTGCCAGTGCAGCCGTTCGAAGTACGTGACGTCCGAGCGGTAGGCGGACTGCAGGTTGGATCTGCAGACCATGCGCAGGTTGAGCATGTAATCGCGATTCGACGGCGGTGCACCGTAAAGGGCCATGTTGAAGCTCTGGAATCCCAGCTCCGCATAGAGATTGAGAATCGTGGCGATCCCCTGGCCCAGCTCACCAACGCGATCCTCGGCCAGCTCGCCCGGTGAGCCCGCTCCCGGGATCAACGCGCGAACCTCGTAGAAACCCATCGGGGCGAAGCTGGCCAGCCATTCGATGCTGCCAGTGGTCCCGATGTAGCGCTCGCCTGTCCTCTGTTCGCTTTCGAGATAGGCGCGAAAACGCTCCCCTGGAACCGCGGCGAGCATCTGCTGAACGGTCGAAGGCAGAGGATCGACGCTGGACTGGAGATGAGGATGGAACAAAGAGCTGCCAGAAGGCAGCATGTGGTTGGCGTTGATCGAGGCCCACACCGCGTCGACATCAGCATTCATGACCGCCTTGATGTATTGGACGTGCGCGACCAGGTTGTCGGCGACCAGGCCAGGAGTCATGGCGTCCAGCGGCAGGTAATGCAGGTCGGGTGAATAGACCGCCACGGCGCTGTACTGCGTGTAGGTCAGAAGATTCGGAAAGAGCAGCGCCCGCCCGCGCTTGATTCGTCCCTCAACGCAGATGTCGGCCGGCAGCTTTGGCGTCGCTCGTTCGATCCGATCACCACAGAAAGGACAGTTGGCCTGAGTTTCCCTGGCGAACGCCTCGAGGTCGAAAGCCGGCGGCGCAAGGAGGGCAGAGGTGCCCTTGACCAGGCGGGCGGCGTACCCGGTGAGGGGATCCCAGCGGACCTCGACCGGCGTATCGACAGGCTCGAAGTCCCGGGCGGGATGCAGGATCCTACTGGAGATCTTCTGGCTGCGGAACTCCAACACACAGCATGTTGGACCAACAGCTGAGGGTGCGTCCGAATCGAAGTCGGACGTGAGTGGAACCGGTGATGTTCGGCGTGCTAGGCGGCCGCCGGACCGGGCGCGACCGGGGTCGCCTCGAGCTGTCGTTTGATCTGGCGGACGGTCCGGTCGAGCAGGTCGGCTGCGATCGGATCGACCCAACCTCGATTGAGCAACCCACTGCGGTCGACTACGGTGACCCAGAACGACATCTGGACCTCAGACCCGCGGGGGTGGCTCTGAACGGCCATCGACATCCGGATTCGGACGTAAGGCATGGGCTTCAGTGCCAGTCCGTTGAGTCTCAGGGAGGCCGTACGGGTCTTCGGATCGGAGTCGGTGATCGTGCCGTCGCCGTCCCAGGCAAATTTGAACGGTCCCGCCCCGATCACGATGCGAGCTTCGAAGCGTTTCGCGTCGATCACCCTGGTCAGGCTGCCGCCGGGCACGCAACCGAGCAGCGTTTCGGGATCGTGAAGCTGGCAAAACACCCAGTCGGGATCGCGATCGATGTGTGTCATGCGTGACAGGCTGATCACGAACAGGCGCGTGAGGCCCTGTTCCGGCGCGTCCCTCTGCTGCATGTTCCCCGAGAAATCTCCCTTCCCTATTGATGTCGACGGCAATCAGCTGCCGATGGTTACTCCATCGATGTCGATCTCGTTCGTGCCCTGTCCCGTTTGCCACGTGAGATGCGACAACGGGCTGGTCGCTGGTCCGTGGAGAACCCTTCCGTCCAGGGCGAACTCAGATCCGTGGCATGGGCACAGGAAATGCTGCTTGCCATCGTCGAACGCGTAGGAGCAACCGAGGTGTGGGCAGGTGATGGCGAACGCGTGCAGCGTCCCATGGTCGCGAGTCAAAAAGCCGCCAAACGTGGGATCGCCGGCGGCATTCTGTTCGCCACCGTCGGCCATGATGAACGCCATACCCGCGGGCGCATCAAAGCGTGTCGCGGCGCCCTCCTTCAGCTCGGCGACCGGGGTGTCCAGCGCCACCCGAATTCTTCCCCTGCCTCCATTGAGCCCGTGACGCGGAAAGATGTAAACCACAATCGGAGCCACCACCGCGGCGACCGTTGTTGCCAGCAGCACGCCGATCGACCAACCCAGAAACGCTCGGCGACTTGGGGGCCGTGGCTTCGGAGAGTCAATGCTCATCGTGCACGCAACTACGCGGCCGCATTACAGCGTCGCGGCCGACCGATAGGTCGTGAACCCATCGGCGCCGGCGATATTCTCGAGTGACCTGACGAATCGAACTCGCGGCAGGTCGTTGCCGGCGATTGCGGCCTGAATATGGGTTGCCGCCAGCAACGCCGCCCAGGCCCCCGGAGCTGCCTCGAATCGGAGCGGCCGGCGTCTCACGACCAGGTCACTTACGAAGGCTGCCACCTGGTCGACTTGAACGAGCTCGTCAGGGTCAGCGTCGAGTCCGAGTCGCGCTGCGACTTCAGACAGGGCCCGAAAGAGCAGGTTCGCGCTCGCCCCGCCTGCAAGCCCGAGCTGCGCTGCGATTGAAGGTGGCGTTCGCCTGCGGAGAAATCGAAGCACGATCACAAGACGCTGATCCGCCGTCAGACGGTGGGTCAGGGCATCGAAGCCGAGGGCTCGCCGTCCGAGCAAAGCGGCGTCGACGGCGTGAATTGAAGAGCAGCGCAGCTGGGAGATGCCATACCTGTCCGACCAATGCCGGCCGACAGCCTCGAGCGTCGTCTCGGCGAGTCGCTCGTCCACGACCGGCACGAGCTCCGGCAGGCTGAGTCGCCTCATCTCGTTGACGAACACCCAGGTCGTCGCGTCTTCGGCGTCCGATCTGTTGCCGGTCCACCGGATTGACGTCTGATATGAAGGCACGAGCCAGCGGTTGAAGACCTGTGACCGTTCCCGATAGATGAGGCCAGAAACGACAGCCAGAGCCGGCCGGCCGAAGGTTCCCTGGTGTGTATTCATTTCGATGCCAACTACGACTGCTGTTACACGCTCGGACGCTCGACCTTTATTGGCGAGTCCTGTAATGGCAACGCGTATCAGGTTTCAGCAGACAGCAATGAATGTTCACGTCAGTTGATCAACCGCTGGATACTCTTGAATAGATGAGCGTCGTTCAGCGCGACTACATCGAGCGGATGATCGAGCAGGCCGCCCAGGCCATGGCGCAGATTGTCGAGCTTGTCCGAGCCGGAGACCTCGACCTGGCCCTGATCGTGGTGCATAAGACTCGCGATGTCGTGCTCGGTCCCATGCGCCCGGTCCTCGAACGAGTGGATGCCGCGAGCGCGGTCGACCTGGTGGGCAAGTATGAGTTGGACCGTCTCCGCATGTATGCGGCTTTGCTGGGGGAGGAAGGCGCGATCCACGAGTCACGTGGAAAGCCGGCAAGGGCCGAGCAGTGCTACCGTCACGCGCTCGAGCTGTATGCCGCCACCTCGCTGGCCGGCGCCAGACTGAAGGCTGCCGGCGCGGAACGCATCATCCTGCTCCAGAAGAAGGTCGAGGTCGCCAACATCGACAGCCGTTATCGCGACGAGCTCGGGCGGCTAGCGCGCCTAGCGGCGCCGTCGCAGGATGAGGATGCCGGTATCGTGGCGACGTGAGCCGACCTGCCGCCGGATCAGAGATCAGCATGATGGAGCCGCTGGCCCGCGCCTTCGAGCGCTCTGTCGCGCTACGCCCGAAGGATGAGGGGCTGTTTGGACCCCGCAGCATGGTCTGGCGCGTGCACCGCGACCGCAGCTTTCCGCTCGCGGCCATCCGCTCGCTGATGGTCCAGGCGCTTCATCCACTCGCGATGGCCGGGGTCGCCCAGCACAGCGACTGGCAGCGCGACCCGTTCGGCCGCCTCGCCGCCACCGGAGGCTACGTTCTGACCGTCACCTACGGCGACACAGCTGCCGCCGAAAGCGCCGCGGCCCGGGTGCGCGCGGTGCACACGCACGTGCACGGGACCGACACGGTGACCGGCCTGCCTTACCGCGCCGACGACCCGGAGCTGCTGTTGTGGGTCCATGCCGGGATGGTGGATTCGATCGTCCACATCGTCCAGCGGTACGGCCGGTCGCTCGACGCGGCAGATGCGGACCGCTACGTGGCCGAGATGGCGCGTTTCGCCGAGATCATCGGGGTCCCGGCGGCGCGGGTCCCGGCAAGTGTGGCCGCGCTGGGCGACTACCTCGACTCGGTCGAGCTGCGGCGGGTCACGCCCGCGGCGTCCGACGCGATCGCCATCGTTCTCGATCCACCGGGCCTGGACGACGACACGCGTGAGCTGTGGCACGACCTTGGGCAGGTGGCCGTGGGCACCCTGCCCGCGTGGGCTCGCTCGATGTACGGCTTCGACGAACCGCCTCCAGAAATGATGGAGCGCGAGCCGGTTCGCCAGCTCATCGGCGCCCTTGATTTCGCATTCGAGTCCTTCCCGGGCGTGCTGGAGGCGCGAGAGCGGATCGAGCTTCGGATGCGCGCATGAGCGCGGGCCGGCGCCGCGGCCCGATGCTGCAGTCGCGACTCGGTCGGAGCGCGGCGCTGGCAAGGCTCGCCCTGCGCATAGGGGGCCGCTACCTGGCGCGGTCACCGCGCCTGATCTTTGCTTCGGTGGACGGCCGCAGCGAGCTGCGCCATGAGCTCGCCCTGCGTACCGCGGACGACGTTGCGGAGGAGCTCGGCTCCATGAAGGGCGCCCTCATGAAGCTTGGCCAGATGGCGAGCTACATCGACGAGGACATGCCCCACACCTTTCGCACCGCCATGGCTCGACTGCAGCACAACGCTCCGCCGATGAGTCCCGCGCTGGCGAGCTCGGTGATCATGGACGAGCTGGGCGATCCCCCCGAGCGGATCTTCGCTCGGTGGGACCCGCTGCCGTTCGCGGCGGCCTCCATCGGACAGGTTCACCGGGCCATCACGCGCGAGGGCGCTGCCGTGGCGGTCAAGGTTCAGTACCCGGGCATTGCCCGCACCATCACCTCGGACGTGCGGAACGTCGCTTTGCTGCGGAGGGTCGCCGCCGCGGCGTTCCCCGGCCTGGACACACGTTCGCTGATCGATGAGCTGGGCGAACGGCTGCGCGAGGAGGTCGATTACCTGCTGGAAGCCGAGAACCAGGAGCTCTTCGCCGGGTATTACGAGGGCCACCCGGTCATCCATGTTCCGCACGTGGTGAAGGAGCTGAGCACCGCTCGCGTGCTGACCAGCGAGCTGGTGGTCGGAACACGCTTCGACGACGTGCTGCAGTGGAACCAGGGCGAGCGAAACCTGGCGGCTGAGACGATAAATCGCTTCGTCTCCCGAAGCCTGTACCGCCTCCACGCGTTCAACGGCGACCCGCATCCGGGCAACTACCTCTTTCATGGGCGCGGCCGGGTCAGCTTCCTGGACTTTGGGCTGACGAAGCACTTCAGCGACGAGGATCTCGCTCCGCTTGCCGACGCGGTTCGTTTTCTTGTCATCGAAAATGATGGCGACCGCTTCCGTGCATCGCTGGAGCGCGCCGGCTTCCTGCGTCCTGGCGCGCCGGTGCCCACCGAGGTGGTGGTCGACCGGTTCGGCTTGTTCTATTCGACTGTGCTCCGTGACGCGCCGATGACCATCACGCCGGCGTACGCATCGGCGATCGTGCGTCGCTTCTTCGATGCGAACGGGCCGCTGGCCCCATACAGCGACGTGCCACGCGCCTATGTGGTGCTGCAGCGAATCAACCTGGGTCTCTACGCCGTCCTCGGCAGCCTTCACGCAACCGCCAACTGGCGGCGCATCGCCGAGGAGATCTGGCCCTTTGTAAGCGGACCACCGTCGACTCCTACCGGCGAAGCCGAGGCTCGTTGGGAGCGCGAGCGGATGGAGAAAGTGCTGTCGCTGGACCGGAGCGCCTGACCCGTAACGGCGGGCGTAGTTGACTTCGAAATGAAAACAGAGCTGCAATCACGGAACGAAGTCGTTGATTCGAGTGTTGCCGTCGCGGCACCGGCGCCGCTGCGGATGTGGACCGGAAGTCGCATCGACAGGCCTCGCGCAATTTGGGTGGTCAACGCGCGCCAGCTGGCTGGCATCGCGATCCTGCGGATCGCCTTCGGCGCGGTCTGGGCCGTCGACGCAAGTCTCAAATGGCAACCAGCCTTCCAGGCCAACATTCAGCAGATGCTGGCGGACGTGGCGAAAGGCCAGCCCCCTGTTCTCAGCTGGTGGTTCGCGCTCTGGCAGTTCGTCGTTTCCGGACGTGCCCCGGTGTTCGGCATCTTGACCGCGACCACCGAGACGTACCTGGCGCTTGCACTGCTGACCGGATTCGCGCGCAAGTTCACCTATTCGATTGGGATCCTGTACGGCTTGTTCGTGTGGTCCGTGGCGGAGGGTTTTGGCGGTCCCTACATGCCGGGGACCACCACTGACGTGGGCGCGGCGATCATCTACAGCCTGCTCTTTGGTGCGCTTCTCCTGGTCGACGCCGGCCGCTTCAGCGTAGATGCCTTGATCGAGAAGAGGCTTCTGGCCTGGCGCCGGATCGCCGAGCTGCGGGCATGATCACCATCGTCACCGTAATCGTCGCGGCCGTCATCGTGCTCTTGCTTCCGCGCTCCGTCCGGATCGTCCAGCAAGGCCTCGTCGGGGTGGTCAAACGACTAGGCCAGTTTCACTCCATCCGGCCCTCGGGTGTGACATTCCTCATCCCATTCGTGGACAACATGACCACGATCGATGTGCGCGAGACCCCGCGCACCGGCGACCGCCAGGAGGTCATCACCAAGGACAACGTCTCTGTCGCCGTGAACGCGACCATATTCAGTCAGGTAGTCGAGCCCAACCTCGCGCTCTTCTCCGTCAGCAATTACCTGGTAGCGATCGACAACCAGGCCAGGACGACCCTGCGCGCGGTCTTCGGTTCCATATCTCTCGACGACGCTCTGAGCCAGCGTGAGCGCATCAATGCCCAGCTTCAGGCGCAGATGGAGGCCGTTACCGACAAGTGGGGCGTACGCATCCACAGGATTGAGATCGTGGACATCGCCCCGCCGGAGCAGATCCTTCGGGCCATGGCACTGCAGAAGACCGCGGATCAGGAAAAGCGAGCGGCGATACTGCTCTCCGAGGGCCAGCAGCAATCGGCGATCAACGTCGCCGAGGGCGCCAAGCAAGCCACGATCAAGAATGCCGAGGGCGAGCGCCAGGCGCAGATCCTTCGCGCCGAGGGTCAGAAGCAAGCCGCCATCCTGGAGGCGGAAGGACGATCACGCGCCATCAACGCTGTGTATGCCGCCATCCATGACGGCCATCCGGATCCAGAGTTGCTCGCCGTTCTGCAGCTGGACACGCTGTCTCGGTTCGCAACCAGCCCCAACGCGAAGATCGTCGTCCCATTCGAATCGGCGGGACTGTTGGGAGCGGCGCAGGCGCTGCGGTCGGTGCTCGATGCGGTCCCAAGCGCGAACCACACGCCCGCACTCGAAGCGATCGGTGCCTAGCTCGATGTCGTCAACTGGCAATGTGGCCGGTCGAAGGCTCGGCGAGGGTGCGGTGCTCGATCTCGAAGGCCGCGAGGTTTTGCTGCGTGCGGTCTACCAGCAAGGACCGGTTGTGCTGGTCTGGCTCCGTCACTTCGGCTGAATGTTCTGCAAGCAGCAGGCGGCGCAGTTGCGCGGCATCAAGAAGGAGATCGAGGCGGCAGGGGCGAGGCTCGTGTTCATCGGGAACGGGGACCTCGCCTCCGCTCGGCACTTCAGAGACTCCCAGGTGCCCGACTGCGAGGTTTTCACCGACCCGTCTGCGGCCTCCTACGCGCTGCTCGGGACCAGGAGGGGAGTCAGGGCCACGTTGACGCCGCGGTCGTGGCCGGCAGGCCTCCGGGCTTTACGTGGTGGATTCCGACAAACGAGGACGCAGGGGCATGCCTTTCTACTGGGCGGGGTCGCGATCGTAGATTCGAGCGGGGTGGTCAGGTGGAGCTACGTGAGCCGGTTCGCCGGCGATCACCCATCTCCCGGGGAGGTCGTCGCCGCGCTGCGAAACGCGCTGGGAAAGCGCGCCACTGCCTGGCACGAGCGGCCGGATAACCTCTGGGCTCAGAACATGCGGCGACGCATGGCGCGGGGATCGTAGGCGATGGCACGGGTACTCTGGCACGCCACCATGTCGCTCGACGGTTTCATCGCCGGGCCGGCCGATTCAATGGATTGGATGCTCGGCTTCGGTGAAGAGAATTCCGAGGTCAACGAGCTCATCCAGAAGATAGGCGCGGTGCTCGCCGGGCGCAGAACCTACGACGTCGGCGCCGGACAGGAACGCCCCGAATTCCGGAGGCCGTATGGGGGCGCGTTCAGCGGTCCGGTGTTCGTGCTGACTCACAAGCCGCCCCACGACCCTGACGTCACATTCCTGTCCGGAGATATCCGCGCTGCGGTCGAAACGGCCGCCGGGGCGGCTGGGGACAAGTACCTGGCGATCTTCGGCGCCGATGTCGCCCGCCAATGCATTGAGGCACGGCTCGTCGACGAAGTGGTGATTCACGTCGTGCCTGTGCTGCTAGGCGACGGAGTACGGCTTTTCAGCAAGCAGCAAGGCGAGCTGATCCACCTGGAGCTGACCCGGATGTCGCGAAACGGCCAGGTGACGAATCTCCGCTTCTCGGTGGTCGGGTGAACCGCCAATAAGACCACGGGTCACTGCCACCACCGTTTGCGTGCTGCAGCAGCTGCGCTGCTCACCGGTCCCTCGAGGTCGACTTCCAGGCGCGCGAGGTTTTGCAGCCACTCGCCCGCCATAACCACGGCCATAGCCCCGCGTCCAGCGCCGGCGTTCGTTTGCCACAGGCGCAGGCAGTTGAGCTCGGCCTGGCGGAGGGCGGTCGAGGACATCTGGTGATCAGGTTCGCCGGCCCTAGACAGGCTCAGGCGGTCGGCGAGACCACGGTACGACCCCAGCACCGCCTGCACCTGCAATCGCACCTCGCGCGCACCTTCAGCGCAGCTTGCGCCCGAATAACCCATGGCGCCTGCGATCACCCCGAGCAGGTCGCCGGCCAGGATCACGTGGTTGGCCGAAGTCATCAGGAACGCCGCCGCTTCCTGTTCTGACGAGCCGGCGCCCCGCTCAGTCAGGAATGTTTCGAACGCTTCGCGGGCGCGGTCTCGCGCGCGGATCGCGATCCGCCGGGCAGGGCCGGCCGCGCCTACACGCTCGAACCCGAGGACGCCATCGAACGCAAGGTCCAGGTACGCAACCAGGCTCCGATAAACGCTCCCCAAGCCACGAACGAGCTCGCGGCGGGCTCCCTGCGGCCAGAGCAGCAGCCCGACCAGCAGGCTGATCAGGGCGCCGACGATCAGATCTTCGATGCGCACCAGGCCGACCTGCCAACCCGCCGGAGAGATGAGGTTGAACACGACGATCAGGTTGATGGTGAAGGCGGCCTGGCTCAGCATGAAACCGATCGTCGTGGCGGCGTAGGCCGCGCCGAAGACCGCGATCGGAAACGCGGCCCACATCAGCGCCGGGTGATTCCCCGCCACCACCGCGAACAGGCCTCCGATGACGACACCGATCGCGTTGCCCACCACCGCCAGGACGACCGTGCGGCCGGTGCCGAGTGCGTTGCTACGCAAGACCTGGATCGTTCCCAACACCACCCAGAAAGCATGCGAGAGATCGAATGCGCGAGCCACCCAGACCGCAAGCGCCAGGCCGATCGCCACGCGCAGGCTGCCTTGCAGCACCGTCGACGGCGATTCGAGGTGCGTTCGGATCGCTCGCAGAATGCTCAAGGCGGTTTCGCCGGTATCCGACCTGGCGCCCGATGCCTCGATCGCATTGCCGCCCAGCGAAATGGTCAGGTACGAGACGACGCGAAGGGTGTCTTCGAAGTCGAGCCCATCCAGCACCTCCTCAGGCGCCCGGCCGGCCCGCAGCTGCTCGGACGCCCACCGGTCCCGGGCCGCGCGATGGTCCTCTCTTGCTACTTCTACGGCGTGGAGATCCGGGGGATCGCCGCCCGTCAGCACGCCCGCGCTGGAGCGCAGCGCAGACACAACGCGAGCCACGAGCCGGTCGCCTTCAGGTAGGCCCGGACGCACCACCGGTGAAGGCTCGATGAACGGGCGCGTGACGATCTCGACCAGCCGGTCCAGCTCGATGAGCAGCTCAGCGAAGGCACGGTCGCGACGGCCTGGTCCGGCGGGTCGTTTGGCCGTCGACGCGTATCCCTGTTCGGCCGCCTCGACGGTCTGACGCGCCACCTCTTCGAGACGGGCCCCCTCAGCCCCGTCTTTCGCCGACCGCATGCCTTCGACGAGATTGGCGATGGCGAGCAAGGCTTTCGCCGCCTGGTTGTGCATGGTGACGCGCTCGAGCCGCGGCCAGAGGGCGACGGCTGCCAGAGTCGAAACCAGGCCGGCCAACGCCCAGCCGCCGACGCGCGCCGGGATTACGTCGGCTGATGCCGGGATGGTGACAGCGATCACGAAGGCGAGGAGCATGCCGAGATTGGCCGCGGCGACATAGCCACCGAAGATGCGGCTGAACGAGATCACGAATCCAACCACCAGCATCACGACGGCCGCCAACCAGGCTGAGCTCGAGACGAGCGTTCCCAGCGCCACCAGCACGGCGCCAACAACGGTCGCGGTCAGATAGGCGACCGCGCGCGGTCGCCGCAGGCCACCGAAGTCCGAGATCACCAGGAGTGAGAAGCAACCGAAGATCACGAAGATGAGGCTTTCCGGTTGGCGCAGAACCAGCTCGGCGAACGCGAAGGCGAGCGGGATGACTATCGCCGCGCGCGCAGCGCGTCGCAGGGCGGCGAAGCCAGGATCGCGAGGGGCCTTGACGGTGATGGGCAGAGGGCGTCTTATCGAATTGGAGCGCCGCCGCCCCGAGCTCATGACGAGAATGTTCGCAGCCCGGGCTCGTCCTGCAAGATGAAGTTGAATGCCTGAGTCACGGATAGCGGATCAAGGGAGATGTTCATGGGCGGACCTCTCGCCCGCCATGCGCAGCTACCACGACAACGAGTGGGGCATTCCCTCACACGACGATAGATATCTCTTCGAGATGCTCACCCTCGAAGGGGCGCAGGCCGGCCTGTCCTGGGCCACCATCCTCAACCGCCGCGACGGATACCGCGGCGCCTTTGCAAATTTCGACCCTGCCAAAGTGGCGGCGTTCACCGACCACCGGCTGGAACAACTGCTCCGGGACCCGGGCATCATTCGGAACCGGCTCAAGGTCTACGGCACGCGCACCAATGCGCGGGCCTTCATGCGAGTGCAGGCCGAATCTGGCTCATTCGCAACCTATCTCTGGAATTGGGTCGACGGTAGGCGGATCGTTCATCACCCCCGCACTCTCGCCGACCTGCCTGCCACGACGGAGTTGTCGGACCGCATCAGCAAAGACCTCAAGCGCCGCAGCTTCACGTTCGTGGGATCCACGATCATCTATTCGCTGCTGCAGGCGGCCGGCCTTGTCGACGACCACGTCGTCAGCTGCCCGCTGAAACGAACACTGGCGGCTCTCTGACGAGGCCTCAGGCCGGTCGGTCAGCTACGCCCGGCGGTTGACTTCTCGCTTTCCGCCACCTCGACGAGCTCGCCCTCGATGTTGATCTGGATCTCATTGCTCACGATGAACTTGCCGTCCAGCGCCATGTCGAAGCGCATGCCGAAGTCCTTCCGGTTGATCTCTGCCTGGGCGGCGTACCCGATCCGATGACCCATGTTCGGATCGTTGAACTCGCCGTACCTGACCACATCGAGGGTCACCGGCCGGGTGTTTCCCTTGATGGTCAGATCGCCCGTCAGCTTGAAGCGATCGGTGCCTGCCGGTTCGATCTTCGTGCTCTTGAAGGTCATGGTCGGGTACTTGTCGATCTCGAGGAAGTTGGACGAACGCAAGTCGTTGTCGCGCTGCTCGTTGTGGGTGCGGATGCTGGCCGAGTTGATCGTGGCCTCAACAGTGGTGCGCTCGGGGTGGTCGGGATGAATATCGCCCGTGGCGGTGACCTCGGCAAAGTGGCCGCGAACGGTCATCATGCCCAGATGCTTGGCTGAGAACTCAACCTGCGTATGCATCGGATCGAACTTCCAGGTGCCCATGTCAACTACCCCCGTACATTAGTGACGATGCCTATCGATGATGTACCAACTGGTTTGGCACTCCACTTATTTCTACAGCAGTCGAGTCGCGCGACGCTAGACTCTCCGACCGTGAGTGAACAGCTCGTTCCCGGCCTCGGTTATCCCTCACACGCGCACCAGCTCTGGGCCCTCGTGGTCGAGTCCTTCCAGGGCTGGGAGGCCCGAATCAACGACGCGGCCGCCACCGCCGGTTTGTCGCCCGTATCCGCCTGGGCCCTGGTCCAGCTCGACCCGGACGATCCGATTTCGCAAAAAGAGCTGTCTGCTCGCCTGCGCTGCAACCCCTCCACCGTGGTCGATCCCACGGATCGGCTCGAAGACGCCGGCCTGGTAAGGAGAAGGGCCAACCGAGACGACCGGCGCGTCAACGTCCTGCTCGTCACGGCCAGGGGCAAGAGGGTCAGGGAGAAGCTGATCGATCGCCTCTTCGATCCGCCCGCGGCTTTCCGCGCCCTGTCCGGCGGTGAGCAGGTTCGGTTTCGCGACGTGATGCTGGCCGTCGTGACCGGCGCCCAGCCGTCCATGGCGCCGGCCGCTCGTGAGCCACGAAAGAGAAGCCGCCTGAACGCCGGCGGAGGGCCATAGCGGCGATGGGCACGGTTACCATCGCGGCTACGTACGGGGCGGGAGGAAGCGTCATCGGCCCCGCCCTTGCCAAGCGCCTGGGTTTGCCGTTCGTGGACAGAGCGATTCCGGCTTCGCTGGTAGAAAGGATCCATGAACCCCTGTTGGCGGCCGCCCTCGCCGACGATTCCGACACCAGGAGCGCACTTGGCCGGCTGCTAAGCAGTGCGCTCGGCTACACGGGATTGTTCGCCGGCGTACCCATGGCCGACGAAGAGCGCGGCATCGTCCTCGATGTGGCCAGGACCGAGGCCGCCATCCGCAAGCTCGCGGACTCGGGCGGAGCGGTGATCCTGGGCAGAGCCGGGGTGTTCGTCCTGAAGGACCGCCCCGATGTGCTCCACGTGCGCCTGGACGCAGACGTCGAGGCCCGCCGGCGAGCGGCGATGGCGTATGAGGGGCTCGATTACAAGGTGGTGGCGCGCAAGCAGCGAGAGTCGGATCTTGCCCGGCGCGCATACATCGAGCACTGCTACCCACGGGCCGGGGCATGGGAGCATCCTCGGCACTACCACTTGATTCTCGACAGCACGGCGATATCGCTTGACACGTGCGTCGACATCATCACGCGAGCCGCGCGTGACCTGTTCGCGAAATCAGCAGGCGCACAGAAGTCACCTGGGGAGGGCTGAGAACGTGGCCACCACCGAAGATCAACGCCCGCCGGCGGCACGCGACGGGGACGCCGCGCCGAACAGCGCCGCGCCGTCGTTGATGACGCTGCCACCACGGACAAAGCTGGCCATCCTCGGCGCGGTCCTGCTGACGATGTTCCTGGCCTCGCTTGACCAGACGGTGGTCGGCACGGCCCTGCCACGAATCGTCACCGACCTCAACGGCGCCAGCCTCTATGCCTGGGTGGTCACCGCGTATCTGCTGTCGTCGACGGTGACCGTCCCCATCTACGGGAAGTTCTCAGACGTGTTCGGGCGCAAGGCGATGCTGATCATCGGCGTGTGCCTCTTCCTGGCCGGTTCGTGGCTGTCCGGCGCTTCGCAGAACATGAACGAGCTGGTCGCTTTCCGGACCATCCAGGGGCTGGGCGCGGGGGCGCTGTTCCCGATCGTCATCGCGACCATCGGCGACCTCTACAGTCCCCGTGAGCGAGGGCGGTTCCAGGGCTTGTTCGGCGCCGTGTTCGCCCTGAGCTTCATCGTCGGGCCTTTCATCGGGGGCTGGATAACCGACAACATCAGCTGGCACTGGGTCTTCTACGTCAACGTGCCGTTTGGGATCGCCTCGCTGGTGGTCTTGTCGATCGTGCTTCCCAGCGCGGGTCGCCGCCAGGCGTCGATCCGCGATCTCGATTACGTGGGCATTGTTCTCTTCACTGCCGGCGTGGTGCCTTTCATGCTCGGCCTGACCAACAAGGGCAACCCGAACAGCTCGGGACAGCTGCCGAGCTGGAGCGATCCCAGCGTCGGTGGACTGATCGCAATCGGCCTGGTGATCCTGGCCGTCTTTCTGTTCGCCGAGACGAAGGCGAAGGAACCGATCATTCCTTTAGACCTGTTCAAAGACAGGGAATACGCGGTGAGCATGGCCGCCGTGTTCGCTTTCGGAATCGCGATGTTCGCCGCCGTGATCTTCATGCCGCGCTTCTACCAGACCGTCCGCGGCATCAGCGCCACAGCGTCCGGTTACTACATCTGGCCGTTGCTGGTCGGGCTGATGGGGGGAAGCATCGGCACCGGGCTCTTGATCAGCAGGCTCGGCCGCTACAAGTGGCTGATGACCGGCGGCGCGGTGGTGATGCTGGTCGGCGGTTTTCTGATGACGCACCTGACCGCCGGAGTCTCCGATTGGGAGCTGTGGGCCTGGATGCTCGTGCTCGGCCTCGGCATCGGTCCCGCGATGGCGGGCTTCACGGTGGTGGTCCAGAACGCCGTGCCCATGAATCGGCTCGGGGTGGCAACCAGCACGCTGACATTCCTCCGTCAGATCGGCGCCTCGGTCGGACTGGCCGCGGCCGGCACGATCTTCTCCTCATCCTTTGCCGGCCGGCTGCCAACCAACCTCGCCGAGGCGGGAGTGCCGCAGGCGCTGATCCCCCAGCTGGTCAAGCTGTCTGGCGCCCTCCAGAACGTCGGCAACGGCCGGGCGCTGCTCGAGCACATCCTGCCGGGGCCACTGCAGTCGCTGATACCAAGGGTGATCGCCGGCGCCAACAACGCTCTCGCGCTTTCGATTGGGGACCTGTTCTGGATCACGATCGTTTCCGGAGTGCTCGGGCTGGCCTGCACCCTGATGCTCCGGGACCGCCCTCTCAAGAGCGCCGCGGACCTCCGGTCTGGTGCCATTGCCGCCGGCGGGGATGGTCAGCTCGGCGCCACCACCGAACCCGTCTTACCCAGCCGGCGCTGATCAGCTCTGGCCGCGCGGATCCTCGGCTTTGCCGATCGGCTGGTCCAGTCGAGGTCGAACCGGGCTGAGGTGGATCCGGAAGGGCAAACCGGGTGCGCGAAAGCCGGTAGCCAGGTGCTGGTTGTCGCAAAACGGCTTGTGCTGCGACTGGCCGCAGCGGCAAAGCGTCGCGCGGGGCAGGGTCTCGACGGTGCCGTCATCACGCCGGACTTCGATCGTGCCGGTCACCAATAGGGGCCCGTCGCGTATCGGCGTGACCGTGGTCGTCGCATCGGGTTCCTCCTGCGGCCCGTCATCCAGCCGCCGGTACAGCAGCGCGCCGCTCGGGCATCGCTGGATGACGTCGGCCACCTCGTCCGCTACGGCGAGGTCGGGCAGTATCCACGGTCGCCGATGGAGCTGGAACACCTGCCGCTGTCCACGCAGGCATTCGCCGATGTGGACGCAGATGTCGAGGTCAAAGCTGACCTCGATGTCTTGCCCCCGATACACCTTCCGCATCTCCTCACCATAGATTGGTCCGGGATCCTGGTGCGGCATTGGATCGCGCACCCGACCGCTGCTGTTCGTAACCTTCAGCAAGGGGGAGCGAGATCGAAACTCCGCACGTGCACCACTGGGATTCGATGATGGTTTTCGACGAGACGACCAGGAGCTTGTTTCCGGCTGACCTGTTCCTGCAGCCGGGCGACCAGCCGCCGGTCGTCACCGACGACCTCGGCACTGAGATGTGCAAGTACTACCGCCTGATCGGCATCTTCGGGCACGAGGATCCGGTTCGCCGGGTGGTCGAGCGGATCGAGCGGCTGCAGCCCTTCGGGTTCGACGGAACGCTCATGGGCCGCCGGCTCGAGTAGATAGCCCGCCTTCAGTCGACAATATGGCGATGCAGCAGCCGCCGGGCGCGCCCCCTCAATGGTCGGCCGACGGCCAATGGTGGTGGGATGGCGCGCAATGGCAGCCTCGCTGCGCCTTCATGCCGCCGCCCTCGCCGTACGGGTTGGCGCCACCGCCGATCGGCTACTGGAACGCCCCGCCACCCGTATCTATGGCGCCGTCTCCGGGCCTGCGCATCTTCCTGATCGTCATGCTTGGCATCACGACCGCGGTCACGGGTCTCTTCGCACTGTTCGGAGTGCTTGGCGTGGCCGGAGGCGCGAACGACACGGCCGCGATCACCGTGGCCGCGGCTTTCGTCGTCCTCCTGCTCGCCTCGGTGATCGCCCTGGTTGGAGTCTCGATACGCGCGTCGTGGGCCCGCCTCGCGGCCATCCTGGCGGGGGTGGCGGTCTCGATCACGTGCCTCGGGCTCCTGCTCGGAATCCCGATCCTGGTTGCCGCGGCGCGGGCGCCCGACCTGAGGCGCCAGCGGTCAGCGTGACCTGACCGTGATCGAGTCGAAAGACGTGGTGCTTGCCGCGCTCGGTGCGGCCGCCGCACTGGCAGGCTTCGTTCTCGTGTTCCTGGGAATCATCATTGCTTCCTTCCAGTCATATGCCGGCAGTGCACCGCCGTCTGTCGTGAGGCCGTTCAGAATCGCCGGCGTGGCGCTGTTCGCCACGTTCGGCCTCAGCCTGGTGACCGTGGCGCTGTCTCTGCTCTGGCTGGTTCTCGGCGGCCCGACATGGCTGTACGCACCGACGTTGGCGTTCTTCATCGTTCAGCTGCTCTCGGTGCTGCTGGCCGCCGGCTGGGCGACGCGAATGGTCCTGTGGCCCTAGCCGTGGCGCTGACCCAGAAGAAGCTTCAGGACCTCGCGGATGCCGGGCTGGTGGCGTTTCTCGAGAACGACCAGGCTCTGTGGCGAGCCAAGGCCAGGCACGCGTATAACGCAACTCGTGCGTTCATCAAAGACATCCGGCCCGACGACGTGGTCAATCTGCTGATCGCCGAGCTCGAGGTGGCTCCGGAGTTCAGAACCTTCCTGGCCAGGAAGAAGCTGACTCAGAAATACTGGTACTCGTGGTTCGCTGAATTGATCATCGATCGTTTCTGGACCGACCTGGCAGGAGGATAGACGTGGCGAAGGATTCATCCCAGATGGCGAGGGAGTACATCGACGGCGCCCTCAGGGCACGCGCGAGCTTGGGGCGTTCGGCGAAACCGAGCAAGGCCGCTTACGAGCGGGCGGTTCGGCTGGCGAGGCAGGCGATGGATGAGCTCATGGCTCTAGCGCCCGGGTCGAATAAGACCACCCGCAACTAAGCCGCCCAGCGCATCCCAGGCGCGCGGATGCGCCTCGCCACCGCTCGATCGGGTGGGATGAACTTCACGCCTTCGCCCGCTTTTATCACCTGCCACCCGCCTTCGTGCACCAGCCGATGATGGTAGTAGCAGAGGGGCAGGAGGTTGGGCAGGTTGTTCGGCCCACCTCGAGACCAGAACTCGATGTGATGTGGAGTCGTCCAGTTGATCGGCCGGTCACAGCCCGGTCCGCAGCAGCCTCGATAACGCGCTTTGAGCCCCCGGCGCTGGGCCGGCGAGATGGCTCGCGTCGCCCGGCCGACATCGACCACCACCGAGTCCGCCTTCAAGACCCGGGACAAGGTGCCGTCGCAGGCCAGCCGCTGCACTGTCTTGCTCGAGATCAGCATCCCCGGCTGCAGCTCTGAGGCCGCCGCGCCGAGCTCGCCCCTGAGGCCTTCCGGGGTCGTGGTCACCGTGATGTGTGGCCGCACTCCATTGCGACGCGGCAGCTTGCCCTCGTCCATGGCCTTGTAGACGATCTCGGTCAGGGCGTCGGCGCGGCGCTGCTTCGGCGTCCGGCCGTCGTCCTGGCCGAGTCGCTTGGCGAGCGCGTCGACCGCGGTCTTGAGGGCGGCGCCGGCTTCGGGATCGATCACCCCGCTGAGGTGGTACATGCCGTTCATCTCGCTGATGTGGCGGAAGCGCTCTTCGTAGCTCTCCTCGGTCTCCCGCTCGAACCCGTCCGGATCCAAGGCATAGCGCGTGTGCGCGGAGAGCCAGCGCAGGTCCTTGACCGAATACTCGCGGGCAAAGCCGATCCACTGCTCTTCGTCGAGGCCATCGCGCCTCTCCCCCAGCTTCTCGCGCAGGTGGCAGATCACCGACGCCGACTGGTAGCCGATCTCTCCTTTCGAGACTGCTTCAGCGACCAGGGGTAGCGACTCCAGCTGCTCGCCGACACAGAGCCGGTCGGCCGCCGAAGTCACCGACATCCCACATGTCCGGCCGATCCAGGAGACGGCGCTGATGTTGCCCGCGATCAGGTGATCACCACGCTGCTGGACTCGTCGCGCCATGGAAGAGAACTCGAGCTCCAGCGCATCGATCAAGGCGCGCAGGCACTTGGGATCGTCGTCCTGCGGGTCAGAGTCGCGAGACTGAAACTCGCGCACCGCCACCTCTAGTTTCGAGAGGGGTGTGCCCCCTTCCCCCAGCATGCGATCAGTCTGACCATGCACTTGACTCAGGTTCGAACCCACTGGATCGCCGTCGGCGCGGCGGGGATTCTTGCAGGCGGCCCGGTGCATTCG
>Ga0137378_10000417_pt1 | contig 32036 bp, 30 predicted proteins | sample SagtaG_21_FD_104813 | JGI IMG/M metagenome (GOLD analysis project Ga0137378, IMG submission 104813) | Vadose zone soil microbial communities from Sagehorn Ranch, Mendocino, California, USA - Sage2_L_60_16 metaG | ecosystem: Environmental > Terrestrial > Soil > Vadose zone | place: USA... | reverse complement strand
GAGGCCGCCGCCGCTATCCCGGACGAGCTGGCCGACGAGATCTCACTGGTCGGCCCAGCGCATCGGATCCGGGAACGGCTTCAGCCCTGGATCGAGAGTCCCGTCACCCAGTTGCTGGCCGGAACCCGCGACGCCGACGCGATGCGCCTTGTGGTGAGCCTTCTTTCGTGAACCGTGCCGGCTGTGGTGACGGTGCTTCGGCCGGTGGTGGCGGTGGGGCCGGGCGCCCCAACTGATGTCGGTGACCCACCGCACGTCCTGAGCCGTCCGGTGGTCGGAGTTGAGCAGCTTCGACAACTGCCTCCACGCCCGGGGCGCCGTGTTGTTCATGCCCCAGCACGGGTCGGTTCGCTGCTTGCACGCCCGGTGCTGGGACATGACCCCCGCGATGACCATCCGGGACTTGTGCCGAACCGCCGAGTACAGGCTGAGCCGGAACCACTGCTTGGCGTTCGCCCCGTTCCCCGTGTAGATCTCGGGAAGCGGCAGGGCCGGCTTGGCCCCCCAGGCCACGTACCACACGTCCTCGAGCGTCCACGCCCCCGCGCAGTTGCCGTAGGGCGGGCAGCCCACGGCTGCGCCGTAGTCGTAGTAGGGCCACTCGTTCACCGAGTCGTACCCCTGCACCCACGCCCTGGCGGCCACCGGCCCGCTCCACTGGGGCTCGAAGTCGTCGGCCCCGGCCACGTCGATCCGAGAGTCGATGTGCAGCCTCGCCAGGCCTTGGTTCGCGTCGTTCACCATCTGGGCCCAGGCCCGGCCGTGGCCGAAGGTGACCTGCCGTCCGTAGTTGCTGGTGCCCATGGCGATCCGCAGGGTGGCCTTCGGCCTCTGGCGGGTGCAGTCCCAGTAGCCCTTGGCGTATCGAACCCCGGCCGTCTCGATCTGGGGGTTGCTGGCGAACCCGGATTCGAACAACGTCGTCCCGTAGGTGCGATGGTGGTGGCGGTGGGGAGCCCCGAAGTCGAGCACCACGAGTGAATCGGCCGGCTTGGATCCCCTTCCCATGCTCTTGCCGAAGGAGCATCCCATGGCGTAGGCGATGTTGGGATCGGCCGTGCGCATGTAGTAGCTGGTGGCCGCGGTGGGGGCCTGCCCACCCCCTCGACGGGCCTTGTGCGCTCGGTGATGGTGATGGTGGTGGTGCTTCGAACGGTGCCGGCCGGACGCCGTGGCGGTGGTCGTGGTTCGAAACGCCGTGGGGCCCAACAGGGCGAGCACAACGGCGAACCCGACCCCAAGAACGATCCGTCTTCGGCTCGGCAGTGACCCGCCCCGGCCCTTCAGCATTGCAAGCATGCGATTCCTTTCCCCTGGGCCACTCCGGCATCGGGAGGCAGCCGAAATCGCCCTTGAAGCAAGGCAAGTCGAACGTGTGTCTTCGAGATGTGGACCAGCGACCACGCCGTTCCCGGCGGGCGCCGAAACCCCCCTCGAGCCCCGACGTCCGGCGGATGCTCCCACGTGGGGGCGCCGAAGGCAACAAACGGAGGAAATCCCTCCGTGCCGAGCGCGGGGGGTTCGTCTCCCCGCAAGGGCGGACAGGCTAACCTCCGTGCTGGATGAGCACCGTCCTGGTCACGGGGAGCGCCGGCTTCATCGGCTCGTTCCTGTGCGATCGCCTCCTGGCCGAGGGCAAGCGCGTGATCGGGTTGGACAACCTGTCAGGCGGGCGCATCGCGAACCTGGCCGAGGCTCGCAGCTACGGCCCCCAGTTCACCTTCTACGACATGGATGTCCGGGCTGAGGGACTGCTCACCCTGTTCGAACGGCACCATCCGGAGGTGGTGATGCACCTGGCCGCCCAGGCCGCGGTGAGGCGGTCCATCGCCGATCCGGTCCTGGACGCGAGCATCAACGTGATGGGGCTGCTGAACGTCCTGGAGGCGTGCGCCGGCGGGGGCGTGCGGAAGGTCGTGTTCGCCGCGTCGGGGGGAACGCTCTACGGACAGCGGCCCAAGCTCCCGGCGAAGGAGACGGCGCGGTTCCGGTCCCGGCCCACCTCGCCCTACGGGATCGGGAAGAAAGTGGCCGAGGACTACCTGCGGTTCTACCGGGCGCAGCGGGGGGTGGACTTCACGGCGTTGGCGCTGGCGAACGTGTACGGGCCGCGACAGGACCCCCACGGAGAGGCGGGGGTTGTGGCCATCTTCACCCGGGCCATGTTGGGTGGGGGGACGCCCACGATCTTCGGGACCGGGGAGCAGACCCGCGACTACATCTTCGTGGACGACGTGGTGCACGCGTTCTCGCTGTCCGCGGAGAAGGGGTCGGGGCAACTGCTCAACGTGGGAACCGGCGTCGAGTCCTCGGTGAACGACGTCTTCAGGCTGCTGGCCGGGGCCGCCGGGTTCGAGGGACCGCCCCGGCACGGGCCGGCCGTGGAAGGGGAGACCATGCGGTCCTCGCTGGATTCGTCGCTGGCCGCGGACGCGTTGGGATGGAAGCCCTGGACGCACCTCGAGGACGGTCTGGCCGAGACCGTGGCGTGGGCTCGGGAGGGAATGCGCCAGCGTTGATAGGGGATAGAGGGCCGTCGTCCCTTCCGGGGCGGCTCGTGCGCCGAAGCATTACGCTGGAATCACCCGGAGCGATGAGCGAACCCGACGAATTCGATCCCTCGGCCCTCGGGCCGAACATGTGGCTGATCGACGAGCTGTATCGCCGGTACCGGGACGACCCCGGATCCGTGGGGCCGGACTGGCGGGAGTTCTTCGAAGGCTTCTCGCCGGCGCTCGGCGAGGGGTCTGTGGGAGCCCCCCAGGGGGCGGGCTCGCTCCGCGAGGCCAGCCCCCGCCCAACCCCTCGCTCCGCGAGCCCGCCCCCTCGGCAAGGACCGTCGCCCTCTCCCCCGGCCCCCGAGCCGTCGGACGTGCTCCGCGAGGCCAGCCCACGCCCAACCCGTCGCGCCGCACATCCGCCGGCTTCGAACATCGACGGGGCGAAGCCGCTCTCCGGGGTGGCGGCGAGGGTCGCGTCGAACATGGCCGCCTCGCTGGAGATTCCCACGGCCACCTCGTTCCGGTTCGTGCCGGCGAAGCTGCTGGAGGAGAACCGGCGGGTGGTCAACCGGTGGCTGGCGTCGCATCGCGGAGGGGGCAAGGTCTCGTTCACCCACCTGATCGGGTGGGCCATCGTCGACGCGCTGGAGGCCGTGCCGGCCATGAAGCGGGCTTACGCCGAGGCCGACGGCCGGCTGTCGGTGGTGCAGCCGGACTCGATCAACCTCGGGCTGGCGGTGGACGGGGAGCGGCCCGGCGGGACCCGCACCCTGCTGGTCCCGAACATCAAGCGGGCCAATGAACTCGACTTCGCCGGTTTCTGGTCGGCCTACGAGGACGTCATCCGGAAGGTCCGTTCGAACAAGGTGTCGCCGGACGACTTCGCCGGGACCAACGTAACCCTGTCGAACCCCGGCACCATCGGGACCCAGCTCTCCGTGCCCCGGCTGATGCCCGGGCAGGGACTCATCGTGGCCACAGGACGGATCGACTATCCCAGCGAGTACCAGGGCACGGCGCCGGAGACCCTGGCCGAATTGGGCATCGGCAAGGTCATCGGGATCACCTCGACCTACGACCACCGGGTGATCCAGGGCGCCGAGAGCGGGGAGTTCCTGGGCAAGATCGAGGCCCTCCTTCGGGGCGGCGGCGGCTTCTACGAGGGCGTCTTCGAGAGCCTGGGCATTCCCTACGAGCCGGTTCGGTGGAGCGCGGACCGGCTCTCGGACCTGGACGGCTCGGCAGGCCAGTCCCATCTGGCCAAGCAGGCCAGGGTCCTGCGCCTGGTCAACATGTACCGGGTGCGGGGCCACCTGCTGGCGAACCTCGATCCGCTCAGGACGAAGAAGGTCCTGGCCCACCCCGAGCTGGACCTCGGCTACTACGGGCTGTCGGTATGGGACCTCGACCGGGAGTTCTTCGCCGACGACGTCCCGGGTCCCCAGCGCCGCACCCTGCGGGAGATCCTCGACCTCCTCCGGGACGCCTACTGCCAGACCGTGGGGTTCGAGTTCCGCCACATCCAGGACCCAGACGAGAAGCGGTGGATCCAGGAGCGGGTGGAGGGCGTGAGCCGGGAGCTCGACAAGGAAGATCAGCGCTACATCCTCGAACGGCTCAACGCGGCCGAGGCCTTCGAGAAGTTCCTGCATTCGAAATACGTGGGGCACAAGCGTTTCGGGCTGGAGGGCGCGGAGAGCCTGATCCCCATGCTCGACACGCTGCTGGAGCAGGCCGCGTCCGAGGGCGCCGAACGCGTTGTGGTGGGCATGGCCCATCGGGGCCGGCTGAACGTGCTGGCGAACGTGGTGGGGAAGAGCTACTCGAAGATCTTTCGGGCCTTCGAGGGCGACCTCGACCCCGAATCGGTCCAGGGCTCGGGCGACGTGAAGTACCACATCGGGGCCACCGGGAAGTTCACCGGCCGCGACGGCACCACCATCGCCGTGGAGGTCGCTTCGAACCCGAGCCATCTGGAGGCGGTGGACCCGGTGGTGGAGGGCATGGCCCGGGCCTACCAGGAGATGGAGGACGACTCCGAACGCAACCGCCACCTTCCGCTCCTGATCCACGGCGACGCCGCCTTCGCCGGCCAGGGCGTGGTCGCCGAGACCCTGGGGATGAGCCAGCTCAGCGGCTACACCACCGGGGGGACGGTGCACGTGGTGGTGAACAACCAGCTCGGCTTCACCACCCCGCCCGTCCACGGCCGGTCCAGCGAGTACGCCACCGACGTGGCGAAGATGGTGCAGGCCCCGATCTTCCACGTGAACGGCGACGACCCCGAAGCCTGCGTGTGGGTGACCCGCCTGGCGTTCGCGTTCCGCCAGCAGTTCCGCAAGGACGTGGTGATCGATCTGGTGTGCTACCGGCGCCACGGCCACAACGAGGGCGACGACCCCAGCTACACCCAGCCCCTGATGTACCGCAAGATCGAGGAGCACCGTTCGGTCCGCAAGCTCTACATGGAACGGCTGGTCAACCGGGGCGACATCACCCTGGAGGAGGCCGAACGCGCCCTGGAGGACTACCGGAGGCGCCTGGAGCAGGCGTTCGACGAGACGAAGGACAGCGCTCCGCCGCCGACGTCGGTGGAGGAGCAGGGACCGGAGCGGATCGGGGTCCTCCCGTCGGTGGAGACCGGCGTGCCCCGGGAGACCCTCGACCGGATCGTCCAGGCCCTGACCACGTGGCCTGAGGGCTTCACCCCGCACCCCAAGCTGGCCAAGCAGCTCGAACGCCGCCGCGACATCTTGGACCGGGACGCCGTCGACTGGGCCATGGGCGAGATGCTGGCACTCGGCTCGCTTGTCCTGGAGGGCATCCCGGTGCGGCTCAGCGGGCAGGACTCCCGCCGGGGCACGTTCAGCCAGCGCCACGCCGTGCTCTACGACTACGACACCGAGGAGCGCCACTACGCCCTGTCGAACCTGGCGGACGGCGAGGGCGGGGCCCGGTTCCTGTCCTACGACAGCCCGCTCAACGAGTTCGCCACACTGGGGTTCGACTACGGCTTCTCGGTGGTGGCGAAGGACTGGCTGGTGCTGTGGGAGGCCCAGTTCGGCGACTTCATCAACGAGGCCCAGGTCGTGGTGGACCAGTTCATCGTGGCCGGCGAGGACAAGTGGGGCCAGACCAGCGGCCTGGTCCTGCTCCTGCCACACGGCTTCGAGGGGCAGGGCCCGGAGCACTCCAGCGCGAGGGTCGAACGCTTCCTCACCCTGGCCGCCGAGGACAACATCCAGGTGTGCTGGCCGTCCACGCCCGCCCAGCACTTCCACCTGCTGCGGCGCCAGCTCCACCGAGACGTCCGCAAGCCGCTGGTGGTGTTCACCCCGAAGTCCCTCCTGCGGCTCCCCGTCGCCCGCAGCCGGACCGCGGAGCTCACCGGGGGTCACTTCCGCGAGGTCCTGTCCGACCGGCGCGACCCCGAGGCGAACGGCGTGGAGCTGGTGCTGCTCTGTTCGGGCAGGGTCTTCTACGACCTGGATGCCCGGAGGGAGAGCGAGGGACACGACCGCGTGCCCATCGTGCGGGTGGAGCAGCTCTACCCCTTCCCGGAGGAGCAGATCCTGGAGCAGGTCCGGCGCTATCCGAACCTTCGGGAGGTCCGGTGGGTCCAGGAGGAGCCGGAGAACATGGGGGCGTACGCCTTCGTCCACGCCCAGCTCCATCACCGGGGCGTCCTCCCCGAGGGCGTCCGGTTTGGCCACGTGGCCAGGGCGGAGAGCGGCAGCCCCGCCTCGGGCAGCGCCACGGTCCACGAGCGGGAGCAGCGGCGCCTGATGGAGCGGGCGTTCGCCCTCGGGTAGGTGGACCCCGACCAGGTATGGAAGGGGCTCGCTGGATGAGCGTGTCCGGCACGGGCGGGGCCGCGCTGGCGCAACTCCTCACCTCGTTCGAGACGAAGGAGCAGGCCTTGGAGGTGGCCAGGGCCGCCGTGGACGCCCGGTGGCGGCGTGTGTGCAGATCATCGGGCCCATCACCAGCGTCTTCCGGTGGCAGGGCTCGGTGGAGGAGGCCGAGGAGTTCCTGTGCCTGTTCAAGTCGCCGGCCGAACGCCTGGAGCGGCTGGCGGCGTTCGTCCGGGAACGCCATCCCTACGACACGCCCGAGCTCACCGCGGTCAGGTCGGAGTTCGTGGACGAACGCTACCTGGCGTGGGCCAGGGCCGAAACGGTGGAGTGAGCCGGATCTAGGACGCCCAGGAGACCGAGGCCTCGCCGTAGAACGGGAAGGGCTGGGTGTCCGACGTGGTCACGGTGTGGCTGCCGCTCTGGGCCGCCACCTGCGGCACCACCAGCGGGTCGTAGCAGTCCACCGAGGGATCCCGCTGCACCGCCGGGATGAACGACTTCGGCACCTGGGCCTCGATGAGCTTCTCCACGTCGATGCTGTTGTTCCCCAGCGCCGCCTGCAACGCGGCGTTCAGCTGCGTCCAGGGGTCGACGCAGTCGTTGCGGATGGGGGTCTGCGGCACGTACTGCGCGGTGATCGAGGCGGCGAACCGAACGCACCCCAGGGCGTCGTTCGGCGTGGCCGTCACGGTGACCCCGGGCCGGACGGTGAACGAGTACGAGTAGCTCAGCTTCGTCCCCGACCCCGGCGCGCACACGTACCACGGCGGCGGCGGCTGCAGGTTCGCGTCGATCATCTGGTGGGTCTGGATGTGGTCGTGGGCCGGCTGTGACAGGCCTCCCACCCGGAGGAGCTCGCCCACTAGGTAGCCCGGGAAGGGCTTCACGGTCGGGTCGGCCCACCGCGTGTAGTCGTCGACCTGGTTCACCAGGTCGGGGTTCGCCGCGAGGAACTGGGCTTGCCGGTAGGGGTTGTAGAACGCGTGGGCCACCGTGGCCTTGCCATCGGTGTGGCCGAACGCCAGGAACTGCAGCTCGTGCAGCTCGCTGTGGAAGTCGTCGTGGCCGCAGTCGATGATCCACGGCCCATAGGCCGCGATCCGGTCACCCTTCTGTGGAGCGAACCCCTGCAGCCAGTCCTGCAGCCCGGTCCCGCCATGCGGGAGAAGCCCTTGCTCCATCTCCACGTGGAGCGTGCCCGCCGGCCCGCCCTCCGCAGCTCCCGTTCCGAGGTGCAGCTGCAGCGGCTGGTAGGAGGGATCGAGCGTGAGATCCATGGTGTAGTCGACACCGAAGGGATGGGTGAAGGTGAGGTCGCCGGTCGACAGCTGCACGTCCTTGACCACGCCCGACGCGGCCATCCGCTTGGGCTCCCTGACCCCCACCCACGGGATGTTGCCGGCGTTGGTGTTCGATCCCATCCGCCGGATGTTCAGCTCCTCGGCGGTGATGTCCTCACCGATGGCTCCCCACTCGTCGTTGACCTTCGCCTTGTTCGGCGGCGTGTTGACCAGCTCGGTGCCGAACGTCGTGGTGTCCGAGCCGCACACCGGCTTGACCTGGACCTTCGCCGGGACCACCCCGTTGGCGGCGATGGCGGCGTCCTGGTCGAACTGCACCGCCGCCTTTGGGGCGGCGTGTGGCACCACGACCTTGCGCTGCCCGCACCCCACCAGGGCGAACGTCCCGAGCAGCAGTGCGCTCAGCCCGAAGACGAACCTCCTGCCCCCCATCGCGGCGCACATGCTATCTCCGATCGCCCCCCGGCGCCAGAAGCAGCGCGAGCCGCGTGAGCGTCTGGCCGGGCCACCTGGAGAGTGCACCGGCAGATGGACCAGCCGTGGGGTCCGCCACCAGATCTCCAGCCCCTCGGACATCCCCACCCCCTTGCTCAGCGATCCCGAAGCCCCATTCGCAGGCCAACCCCGGACTCTTGACGCCCCGGCACGAGCAGGGAAGGATGTGCGGGAGACACGGCCAGATCATGTGCCCGGAGCCGGGCATGAGGCGGGAGCGTGACATGCGGCCTCGGATCGTTCGCATCCTGTGTGTGTGGGGTGCGATGGGGGTGTTCGTTTCCATCCATGCAACCGCCGCCGACGCCCAGCCGTCCGGATCGGTGAACGCCACCCTCCTGCGTCGGCCGAGCGTGATTCGCGTGCGTCACGCCTCCCTCGAGGTCCTCTACGACCAGCGAGATCACGAATCGGCCTACAGCGACTATTCCTCCAACGCTCCCGGAGCTGATCTGACCGACTCGTCCGGCGCGGACGACTTCCTCGTGCCAGCCGGCGAGTCCTGGGCCGTGCAGGTCGTGGACGCGGTCGGGATCGACCTTGGCGGGCTCGCCTCGGAGCGAGTCCGATTCTTCACCGACGACGGGGGCCTGCCTGGGAAGGTCATCGCGACCATCCGCAATGTTCGGGGAGCGAATATCGGTGGAGTGCTGAGCATCCCCCTGGGGTCGGGAGCGCCCATTCTGCCCGCGGGTCACTACTGGGTCGCCGTGCAGGCGAACAGTCTGGGCGGGTGGTACTGGAACGTCAGAACGATCGGCACAAACAGCCCCGCGGCATGGGAGAACCCCCGCGACGGCTTCGGAACCGGATGCACGACATGGGCTGACCTCAACGCATGCATGCGCACCCACTTGGGGGATCTCATGTTCGCGATCGAAGGGCAGCGACAGTACAGGGTTGGTGGCGTTCAAAGATCGATGCTCTCGCCTACCCGCGATTGACGCGTATATGGACAGGCGCCCGATTCGGCCGCGATCGTCCTTGCGTTTCGGACGCTTATTCGCTGGGCCAGTAGGAACGGACTAGTCGGTTGGCGCGCTCAGCCCTGGTTTGGGTCTAGGGACCCTCGATCCAGCCTCCCCGAACGTGATCACGGCCGCATCGTGCCTGCTCAGGGCGTGTCGGTGGTCAGGCCTAGGGTGGATTGCAGGTCGGACGGTCCGGCCCGGGGAGGTACGACGCAATGGCTCGGAACGAACGTCACGTGGTTCCTGATCCCGACGGAGGGTGGAACGTCGTCAAGCCTGGCTCGGATCGAGCAAGCGCGCACACCGACACGCAGGCCGAGGGGATCGATCGAGCTCGTGAGATCGTCGGCAACTCCGGTGGTGGCGAAGTCGTCATTCACCGTCCGGATGGGACCATCCGGGACAGCGACACCATCCCGCCCGGACACGATCCGTTCCCTCCACGAGACAAGCGGTAGGACAGCGGTGAAGTGGTATCCGGCGTTTGGCCACCCGGAGGGCACCGGCGGCTCGCCATGGTTCAGCATCCGAGGAAACAAGGTCTATCCGGCCCATGGTCACCCGGAGGGCACCGGCGGCTCGCCGTGGTTCAGCATCCGAGGAGACAAGGTCTATCCGGCCCATGGTCACCCGGAGGGCACCGGCGGCTCGCCATGGTTCAGCATCCGAGGAAACAAGGTCTATCCGGCCCATGGTCACCCGGAGGGCACCGGCGGCTCGCCATGGTTCAGCATCCGGTAGGACGAAGGTTGAACGGGTGGCCGGAAAGCCCTTCGCAAGCGGGACGTTCACCATCGAGCGGGACGCCGGCGGCTTCGCCTGGTGGCTCTACATCGACGGCCGCGGGCTGGTCGCCCGGTCGTGGGAGATCATCGACACCGAGGACGATGCGGTAGCGGCGATCCGGCAGCTCCAGGGCGCCGACCTCGGCCACTTCATCATCGAGTTGCGCGACGGCCAGAGATTCCGCACTGTGCGGTAGGCCATGGATATCGAACGCGTCGGTCGCCGTGTTCAGCGCCGCGTCGCCCGGCTCCCTCTCGGCGCCCGCCGGGAGCTCCTCCGCATTCTCGCCTCGCCACCTGAGGTGCGGGCTGACCTGATCCGGCAAACGTACGAGCGACCGGACACACGCGAGCTGTCCGAGGTGCTCATGGACCTTGAGGGTGCGCCGCTCTTGAGGCTTGATGTGATGGAGGCGTTGAAGGAGTCGGTGAAAAGGCGGGACTGAGGCCCTTCTCCCGTAGTGCCGGACCGATTCGGTCTCTTCCCTTGCTACTGGAAAAGATCAGCCGTTTGGTCCTGTGAGGCCGCCTTCGGAGCCTTCTTGAACGTCAGCATCTCCCCCGGGGGGTACTGGATAGTCTTCCCCCCGAGCAGCTCCGCGATCGTGAGGAGCTGGAGGCGCGGGTAGTCCTTGCCCCACGCGTCCGAGTGGTAGAAGCCGGCCGAGGCCGCCTCCGTCCGCATCGGCTTGGTCGGTTCCTTCATGGTGATCAGGACGCCGATCGCCGCCTTCTCCCGGTCGATCACCCCCCGGAGATCGCGGAGGTCCTTGACCGATATCCCGCCGCCCTTCACCGAGATGATGATCTGTTTCGTTTGCCCGCCGACCGGCTCGTCGTGGAAGAACAGCCGTCCGTCGATGCCCTTGTCCGCCCCCTTCTTCTGCTCGGCCGGTCGAGCCCCTACGAGGCCGAGCGCCCACCACTGGAACTGGTACTTGTCCTCGTCCGCTAACGCCTGTGCATCGGGCACGGAGACAGGCTCTCCGATCACCTCGTAGGTCTTCTCGACCGCGTCCCCGTACGTGTCTCGGAGGCGGTGTCGGATCAGTGTGATCGCGAGGTGGGTGATGTCGATTCCGATCCATTGTCGGTTCAAGCTCTGAGCCGCCGCCACGGTCGTCCCGCATCCGCAGAAGGGGTCTAACACGGTGTCGCCCTCGCTGCTGCTCGCCCGGAGGATCCGCTCAAGCAACGCGACCGGCTTTTGGGTCGGATAGCCCAATCGTTCTCGGGCCTGGGAGTTGATCGGTGGGATGTCGGTGATGACGTCCTGGAGGGGGACGCCGCCCCCCAGGTAGGTCTTGACGCGCGGGAACGACTCGCCGCCCTTCTTCTTCGCCGATGGCCAGAGAATGTAGCCCTGCTCGTCCAACAGGTCGAGCTTCTCTTGGGTCGTCATGCGACCAGCATCGGGGCCGACGATCGAGAGGACGAGCGACGCCGGTACCGCCCAGTGGCGTCCGAGAGCCGAGGGATCGAAGTCGCGCCACGGCTTCCCCGAGTCGCCCTGTCGAAGTCCAGCGCCCGTCAGGTTGTCCGACATGTACTGGCCGCGCTCGTCGCTCTGGCGGTACTTCGAGGCCAGGTAAGCTTGCTCGTACCCCTGGGTTGTCGGCGTCCACCGGTAGCTCTCACCCTTCGTGTAGAACAGCAATACGTCATGGACTGGTCCCCACCGGTGAGGGTTCCCATGGGCGCTCGTCCTCTTCCACGTCACCTCGTTCCGGAAGTTCTGCGGGCCGAAGATCGCGTCGAGGAGCTGCTTGAGGTAATGGCTCGCCGAGGGGTCGCAGTGCAGGTACAAAGAGCCGCTCGCTTTGAGGACGCGGCGGAGCTCGACCAGGCGGGGGGCCATCATCGAGAGGTAGGCCAGGAGGTCGTTCTCGCCGAGGAAGGTGCGGAACGCTTGCATGGCGAGAGAGACACGGCCGCCCCCTTCGACGACCTCTTGGTAGGCGTGCGCTGAGGCCTGATCCCATCGCCACGTATCCTCGAACGCCTTGATCTGGGCCGCCGCCCGCGCCCCGCTCTGCTCGGCGAACAGGACGTTGTAGTTCTGATCGGACTTGAACGGGGGATCGAGGTAGACGAGGTCGATGGACTCGGCCTTGAAGTAGCGGCGTAGGACGTCGAGGTTGTCGCCGTAGTAGAGCGTGTTCATTGCGAGAATCCTAGTGGGGAGAATCCTGCGAGTCCTGCTTGCGGGTAGCTTCGGGTCCCGATGACGCGTCTTCGAACTCCTCGGGGGAAGCGCCGCGGAAGACCTCCCAATGACGGGCATGCGGCACGGCGAGCCCCCGCCGGATCAGGGAGCAGTACCGGAGGGAGAGTCCCGTGGCAGCCCTCAGCCGCGATAGGGAAAGGCCTCGGATCAAAGGCAGGATCTCCCGCTCGAACGTGGCCGGGTCAGGGGCCGGCTTATTCGCCTCCCAAGTCTTGATCGCCCGCTGGTGCTCAGCGTTGGCCGCCCCCACCTTCCACCGTCCTGAGCCGGCCCCACTTGTGTCGGTCCCTTCGGCTCGGCGGCGCGCGAGACCGGCGAGCCCGGCGGCCAGGTAGCTCCGTGCGGCTTCGTCGCGGCGCTGCGGCAGGCAGTCATCGCAGTACAGGCGGCGCGGGTCCTCCAAGACCAGGCCGCAGGTCCGGCAGGCGGAGGGCATCGGCCGGGATCTCGGTCGCGCCTTGCGGACAGGTCCCTTGCGTATCCCGTCTCTGCCCCGGCTCCGAGCCGATCCCGTCAGGTGGGTCGGAAGATCCATCGGCCTCGCTGAGGAGTCGGCGAGCATGCGGGCAACCCTCTCTGCGACCGGGGCAACGGCCGTCAGCCATCGAGGGAGCGTGGAGGAGAGCATCCGAGCGAGAGGAGGGGTCAGGCGGGCATTCCCGTTCGGGAGTTCGACGAACTCGCGGCGGGAGAAGGTCCGACTGGATAGCAGCCGGATGACGAAGGCATCGACCTCGGGCCGCCCCGTCTCCATGATGTCGAGGGCCAGATTGTCCCGAGCTCGCTGGTCCGCATGCACGATCCCGATGCCTGGGTCGAGCCCTGCGCCCAAGCAGGCCAGTCGCGACTCCGCCTCGAGCAGCCGGTACAGGTAGTTCCAGATGGCGTGCGCAGCAGTGGTCGCTGTCCGGGGCTGGCCGGTCAGCGCCGAGGCCCTCGAGCCCGCCGTCCTCCAATGCGGCGGCAGCTTTCCCGCGTCCGCTTTGGAGAATCGGAGCTGCAGGGTGGAAAGGGCAGCCCAGTACGCTCCGGCAGCCTGGGCTTCGCAGAGTGTGATCTCGTCCACCACTCCGGCCGCCTCGACCCGTCGAATGGCATCTTCGATCAGGCTTGCGGCCGCATCGGCATCAGGAACCCCACGGGTCACTAGTGCTCGGCGCTGGCCTGAGAGCTTCTCTCCGATGAGATAGCGGGCAACTCTGAGGCCAGTCTCGGACCCGGCCGCCTGCGCCTGGGCCCGGCGCAGGCCCGGGATGTCCGTCCCCCACTCCCCGGAGGAAGCGAGGATCCGACCATCGTTCGCCAGGTGGATGAATGATGCGCCGACGCCCGCGATCCAGGCCAGGGCATCCAGGCTGAGCAATCCGCCTTTCCCCAAGAGCACCAGCCGTTGAAGCCGTGGCCGTCCCACCTTGGGGAACCACTGCTCTCGAAGGTGGCCTCCGATCACCCCTCGGACGTGCAGCATGCCGGCATCGACCCGGATGCTGGCCCCGTAGCCGGGAAGGAACAGCACACCCTCGGGGGATACCTCAAGGGGTTCCGGTGCGGTAGCGTTGCCTCGCATAGGAAGCACTTCCTTCCTGTGCCGGCCCCCGGACGTTCCAAGCGTCGCGGGGGCGTCCTCTTGTGACTGTGACCCTATCACTTCTGGAAGGGCAAGATGCGGGCCACGACAGACGCTCGATTGGCTGGCAAGCCAGTCGGAAGGGTGGCGTTCGTGCTGGTCAGAGGCTACAATGGTGTCGGATGGCCGCCCGCCTTCCCCGAGAATCTGAGGCTTGCTGGAACCTACATATTGGAGGATTAGATGCCAACCGAAAAGGTCATCGAAGTGCCCATGGCCAAGCTGGTGATGGACCCGGCGATGCAGGTCCGCGTGGCTGGCCTGGAGGCCGAGCACGTCACCGCCCTGGCCGAGGCATTGGACAACCTGCCGCCCATCACGGTCGTCCGGCAGGGGCCCCGTTTCTTGGTCGAGGACGGCCTGCACCGGATCGCCGCCCATCAGAATGCCGGACGGGAGACGATCAAGGCCCGGGTGGTGGAGGCCCCGGCGGACGGGGACCTCTACGCCGCCGCCTTCGAGGCGAACGCCCTGCACGGGAAGGCACTCACCCTGCGAGACAAGGAGGCCTTCGCCGCCCATCTGCTCACCGCGAGCCCCGACACCCCGAACATGCAGGTCGCCAGCCGGGCCGGGTTGTCCCCGAGCACGGTGCAGAAGATCCGAGAGGCGTTGGAGCAGGAGGCGGCCATCGCCCCGACCGACCGCACCGTCAGCCGGGGCGGGAGCACCTACGTCTACCCGGCCCAGCGCAAGCCCGGACAGCTCCCCGAGGAGACGGTCCGGGAGTCCCTGGTCCAAGTGGGGACGCGGGTGTTCTCCGGGGCGGACCGGGCTCGGCAGCGCAAGGTGGCGTCCTATCTGCGACGGGTGGTCACGGCCATGGAGGACGGGGCCGACCTGTTGGACGACCCGGAGGAGGCCGCCGAGGCGTGCCAATTGGTCCTCGGCGGCGACCTCGCCCGGAGTCTTGGGGCTCGTCTGGCGGGAGCCGCCGAACCCATTGCATCGGTTGGCGCCTTCCTGTCCGGGGGGTGATCGAGCGTGCGTCGGTCGTTCAGTGAGCAGGACGCCGCGTTCTCCAGCGCGGAAAGGGCGGTGCAAGTCCGACCCCGACGCTCCACCGTCAAGCGATTGGAGGTCCGGGATGTCTCCCTGCAGACTGTCCGGCCGCTGATCGAGCGCAACCACTACACGCACTCCACGCCTGCCGCGGCGTCCAGAGCGTTTGGGGTCTATCTGGGCCGGCGCCTGGAGGGGGCCGCCGTGCTGACGCCGGGAGCACGGAATGCCCACCGCATTCTGGTTGCAGCTGAACCCGAGGACGTGATCACCCTGTCCCGGCTGTGGCTATCGGACCGCCTGCCGAAGAACGCCGAGAGCCGGGTCCTCGGCGTGGTCATCAGAACCCTTCGCCGAGAGGGCCGGCACAAGGCTCTGGTCACATTCGCCGATCCTGCGGTGGGCCACGACGGAACCATTTACCGGGCGGCTGGGTTCCGATATCTGGGCCGGACCGAACCGGAATCGACCCTCATCATCGACGGCCGGGAGCGCCACCCTCGCTCGGCCTGGGACGACTACGGATCGAACAACATCGGGCACCTTCGTCGGACGGGCGTGCGGGTCTTCCGGGTTCGCACGGAGCCGAAGCACCGGTACGTCGCGGTGTTGGATCGAGCCTGGGGCTGGAGACTGGGTGCTCTGTCGGAGAAGGCGCATAACGCGCTTGGCCCCTGAGCGCGCGCATGTATGATCCGAACCCGATGGATGAGCGCGATCGCGAGAAGCAGTCCGACGGGGAAGGGGAGGGGAAGGAAGAACTTGCTTCCAACGTCGGCTCTGCGCCCGCACACCAAGGCGTAGCTCGCATTGAGGAAGGGTTCTGGGCCACCCGGGCAACGGTCGCTTTTGCCCTGCTAGCGGCGCTCCTCACAGGTGGCCTCTTGGAGCAGCGGTATCGCGCGACCGGATACGACCTTGGGCGGTTCGAAGTCACGATCAACGTGGCCTATTTGCTGATGCTCGCCCTACTTGGTGCTGCGGTCTACTTCCTGGCCATTCAATCCATCATCACACGCAGAATACGCAGCTTGGGTTTCGTCGCGTTCACCACACATGCCATGGCCGGTGTTCTCGGAGCCATGTGTTTCGGACTAGCCTTACTGGTCCCGCCAACATTCCTTGGAGCTTGGTGGGTGGTCCACTATGACGCCACTCATCCGACCGCGGGACCACCTTCTGGATCCCACGTGCAGATGCCGCCCCAGGTACCTCGTCCAACAATCAGTCACTGGGCCCATGTGACGGGTCATTGGATCTGGCTCTTCTTCGAGTTCGCCTTTGTTGCTCTAATCGCATTTGCCGTGCTCGGGAGCGTGCTTGGGTTCGTTTGGTCGGCCTACTCGGAGAACAGGCGCAAGTACAAGGCTTTTCTGGAGAGTCAGCAGGGCGATCCTGAGCTCGGACCGAGGGCCAGAAAGCGCCTCAAGGACTGGCGCAATCGCGAGGCGAGTTACCAACGGATGTATGAACACGCTCTGTTGGGACGCGACGCCCTTGGTCGATGGGTTCGTGCGGTACTTCAATCAGCTCGGCGTAAGGCTCGGGGTTGGTGGCGAAGACGCCGAAAGGTCTGGCGACCCAAGTCGGACCCTGCGCCCGTCTCTCCAGCCTCTTCTGCTGCTCGAACGAAGCACCCGGGACCCGCTCAGAGACCCGGACGCGCCCCTCCACGAGGCAGCGAGTGATGACCTATTCCCAGGCGAGATGGCCCTGAGACGAGCCTTCGTCCTTAGATCGCTCGACGATTGGGACGAGCTCGCTCCGAGGGTCCAGGATGCCCACGAACGATCCCTCCACGCCAAGCGGGACATGGTGGAGCGCGGATTCAGCCGGCGCGAAGCGCTCTCCCGCTACCACCTCGACGCCCGAACCTTCCAGCGACACGTCGGCTCCGGGATGGAGAAGCGAGGCCGTCTGTGGACTGCCCGGCGCGGCGATCGGGTTCCCGCGGTCATGTCGTTGTATGCGGCGGACGCCGAGACGAAGGTCCGCATCCTCACGAAAACGGCCAAGGAACGCCGCGAGGTCGCGGAGCACACGCAGCTGATCCAGGCCTACCGGAAGCTCTATATCGAGGGCGCTCCACCGGGTGAGAGCCAAGAACGGATGGAAGCCGACCTCCGAGCCAAACTTGCCGCGTTCGAGGGCAAGACAGCCGGCAGCCATCCCTATCTCACCGACACCACCGATATCGAGGAACGGATCGATCGAGACACCCTGGAACCCGAAGGGCCGTATCCCGATGAGCCCTGAGGCCGAGCCGCGGCGCTGCTTCATCTGCCAGACGACCGAGAGCCCATTCCAATGGAACCACGTTGCGGGTAAACCCAACGCGCCCCGGGCCCAGGTGCCGCTCTGCGTGCCTTGTCACGATGCCTTCACTGCCCTCCAGCGGTCGCTGGGGATCGTGAAGCCAGGCCGGAAGGGTCCGGAGTACGTCCCGCTCAGCCCCTTCGGCAAGGTGGTCGCCCTGGCCCAGGGAGGCATCGCCCACCTGATCCTGGCGGCCCGGCGTCATCCGGACCTCGACCCCGAGTGGGAGCAATGGCTGGATGAGCTCTCCTTCGACGTGTCCAAGCTCGTCGCCGCCATATCCAGAAGGACCGGGGAACGGGTGCCGCTGCCGGACCCGCTCGCCGATGGTGGCGACCCTGCGTGATCGACACCCGCAGTCCCCGGGCCGTAGAGGCCCTGATCCGGGCTCACGGCCAGGACCCCTGGCCCATACCGGCCTCGACCAGGAGCGGGAACCGCCCTGACCCCATCCCGAAGGTCGTGCTGTGCTTGGACACCGAGACCACCGTCGACGGGGCTCAGCAGCTGAACTTCGGCGTGGCCTCGTTCTATCGGTCCGTGCGGGAGGACGCCGAAGTTCGGCTGATCAGGCGACAGACCTGGATCCTCCACGACGACTACGACCTCGACGCGCGGGACGCCGCAGGCCTCGAAGTCCTCCGAGACTACGCCAGGACCCACCCGGCGAGAATCCGGCAGGGAGACCGTCGGGCGAACCCGAACATCGGGCTCCTCCCGCGGGGCCGGTTCGTGGAGGAGGTCCTGTTCCGGGTGGCGGCCTGGCCACATGCCGCGATCGTCGGGGCCAACCTCCCCTTCGACCTCTCCCGCATCGTGGCGCCCCACCTACACATCTCGGCCGACGCCTGGGAGGCCCGCACCGGAATGGAGCGGGACGAGACCACCGGGGAGCTGCGGCGCCGTGTCCGGCCCGACCTCACCGACGGGGGGTTCTCCCTTCCCCTGGTAGAACAGCTTCGCGACGGGGCATGGGTGGAGAACCGAGCCTTCCCCAGGGTCAAGGTGAAGAAGATCGGCCGGGGGAAGGCCTTCATCGCGTGGGGCCGGTCCCAGAAGCACCCGTGCCGGGCCCATTTCATCGACGTGCTGACCCTGGCCGGTGCCCTCTCGGGGAAGGTCCACAGCCTGGAATCTGCCTGCCGGGAGTTGGGTCTGGAGGATGCCTTCGGAGGCCGGGCCGGGAAGCGCCAGGTCCAGAAGCACGGCCGCATCGAGCCCGAGTACGTGGACTACTGCAGGGAGGACGAGGAGGCCACGGCGGCGTTGCTTGCCCGGCTGCTCACCGAGCATCAGGCCCTCGGCATTCGCTCCGACCCTGCCAGCCTGTACTCAGGGGCCTCGGTCGCCGGCGACCTGCTGGACCGGTTGGGGATACCTCGCCGCTCCGACCGCGGGCTCGGTCGGGAGGCTCTCGGAGCAGCCTCGGCGGCGTACTTCGGTGGGCGGGCCGAATGCAGGGTCCGCCACGTGCCGGTGCCGGTCATACACACCGACGTCGTGGCCGAATACCCGGCCGTCTCGGCGCTGCTCGGCGTGCAGCGACTGCTACTGGCCAGGCGGGTTCGGGCAGTCGAGGAGGACCCGGCCGCGGTCGAGGCCTTCCTGCGGGAGTGCTCCCTGGAGCTGGCCCTTGACCCCGAGACGTGGAAGGGGTTGCTGTTCCTGGCCCTCGTCGAGCCGAGGGGCGACCTCCTCCCGGTAAGGGCCCGGTGGGGTGGCCAGGTCCCCGGGATCGGGCAGGCCTTCGTCCGATCCTCGGCGAAGCCGTTGTGGTGCGCCGGGCCTGATCTGTTGGCCTCAGCGCTTCGGGTGGGGTGGCGGGGCCGGGTCGTGAAGGTCCTTCGGTTGGAGGCAGACCCGCCCAGCCGCACCATTCGACCGGTGAGTCTCGGTCGCCGTTCGCTCAACCTGGCCGGCGGCGATGACCTGTACGTCTCGCTCGTGGACGAGCGGGAGCGCTTCGACCAGGACCCGACGATCCCGGAGGCGGAGCGCGGGCGGTGGCGGCGGTTCTTCAAGATCGTGGCGAACAGCCTGTACGGCAAGACGGCCGAGGCGAACCCGATCGAACTTCCCCGCAGGGGCGAGACGCGGGCCGTGACCGTGCTCTCTGACGAGCGGTTCATGGCCTCGGTGGAGCGCCCCGAGGTCCCGGGCCCGTTCAGCTTTATGCCGATCGCCACCCTCACCACGGCCGGGGGCCGGCTGCTGCTGGCGCTCATCGAGCGGATGGTCACCGACTTCGTTGGGTGGTGGGCCTTCGCCGACACCGACTCCTTCGCCATCGCCGCCACCGAGGAGCCGCAGCTCTTCCCGTGCCCCGGAGGCCAGTGGTACCCGCCGGTGTCCGGCGGGGAGAAGGGTATCCGCACCCTCGGGTATGCCGAGGTCGACTGGATCATCGAGCAGGTCAACAGGCTGAACCCGTTCGATCGCGGGCTGGTTCCGTCCTTGCTCGAGCTGGAGGACGTGAACCACGAGGGATCGGACCGGACCCGCCCACGCCACCAGCTCTACTACTTCGGGATCGGGGCCAAGCGCTATACGTTCCTGAGCCGCCTGGGCGAGGACGACACGACGGTCACAGCCCCCCAGATCCGGGACATCATCGATCCCAGCCGCCATGTGATCGGGACCTACGCCGACCCCAACCCGGCGGCGCATGGTGAGCGATGGGATCGAGCCGCTCAACAGGCCTGGCGGTGGATCATCGAGCGGTTGCTGGGCGGAAGGCCCGCCACCCCAGAGTGGTTCTCGCTCCCGGCGGTTGCCGACTACCACGTGGCGACGCCTCGGGTGCTTCAAGCCTTTCGGTACGCGAACGACGGTCGGCCCTATGCCAAGGCCACGAAGCCGTTCTCCTTTCTGCTCACCGCCGAGCCTTCGCAGAACGACGATCGATGGGGTGACCTCCGCCTGGCCGCCCCGTTCAGGCGCCTCCCCGAGGAGTGGGCCGAGATGCCGTGGTGGAACGTCCGGGCCAAGGGACGGGACCGCGAGGAGGTCTACCGGCTCCGGCCCCCAGGCGAGACCGGCGAGCTCGGGTCGAACGAGGTGCTCTGCCGAACTTACCGGGAAGTCGTCGCCTCCCATAGCCGGGCCCCGGAACGGAAGTCCGACGACCGGAGGGGGAAGCCGGCCGGCCGGTCAGCCGAAGGGGTCCTCATCCCGCCCATCGTGGACATCGGGTGGCTGTCCCACGTGGGCAAGGAGATGAACGACCTGGACGAGATCCGGGCGGGGGTTCGCACCTCGGACGAAGCCCTACTCACCTACCGAAGCCGGGGACCGTCCCTGGAGGCGGTCGCCATGGACCGGCTGGGATTCGGCCGGATCGCAGCGGCGGCCGGCGTCCCCGTGCCCACGGTGCGACTGCTGGCCCGAGGGGCCAGGACGTCCCCGGCGCTCGCTGAGCGCATTCGGGCCGCCGCCGCGGGGTTGATGCGGGACTTCCTCGAACGGTGGGGAGACGGCCCGGTTCGAGGCAGTCAAGCGGAGGTGTTCCTCCAGTTCGCCACCAGCTGGTCGATCCGGATCGGCCGCGTGGCAGCCCTATTCGAAGAAGCGAGCGGGACCTTGGACTATCTCTCCGAGGCGACGGTGCCATGGGTGGCCGAGATGGCGTTCGTGCACCCATCGACTGTCCGCACGGCCAAGGACCCTTACATCCGGGCCGACATCGTCTGGGCGATCTGCTGGGCGATCGAGCGGGCTGCGGGAGGGGTCCTGAATCGATTCGTGCAGGGGGAACTCCCGACCCGGCGGTTGGCGCTCGCGCAGGAGCGAGAGAGCGGAGAGGCCTGGGTAGAGCACAAGCGCCAGGCGACCGAGGCGAAGACCGAAGCCGAGCGCGAGCGACATCCGGAGAAGGTCAGGGAGGAGGTCCGGGCCATGTCCGACCGCCACAGCGCGGAGCTCAGCTTCATAGCATCCCTCACGGTGCGCGACGTTGACCCGTGGGAAGGCGTCGTCCTTCAGGCATTCGACAGACTGCTGGCCTCAGATTTCCGGCCCATCTGCGAGTTCTGCCTGAGACCCCACCGCCGGATCGGAGATACCGTGTGTGAGCGTTCGGCCTGCCGGAAGAAGGCTGCCCGGGCGGCTGAGGTTCAGCAGCTACCGAAGCCCCCACGGGGCCGAGGCCGACCCAGGTCGGCCTGGATTCAGGTGGAGGTTCCGCCCGACTCCGGGTGGACCGCCGTGACGGCGAGCTACGCGATGAGCCGATTCCGGGGGGAGGATCCTCTCCCAGGTCGCACCCATGAATGCCACGCGAACAGGCACGAGGAGTGTCCGGGCGGCTATGACGGGCGGGTGGGAGAGACGACAGATGCGACGGGGGCCGCGATGCCCTTGATGGGTCGCCTGGAGTGCCCGTGCAGATGCCATCGGCCAGGGCGGAGCCGACACATGAACCGCAATCAAAGAGAGTCCCCTCCGCCTGAATTCGATCTTGATCGACTTTAGGGCGGAGCTCGTTCCTCCAAACCTGGCTCGAGGGCTGTGGCTCCGCCCCTTCTCCCAGTCCACCCCCATATGGCCAACACAAGTATCAGGGAGATGGCAATAGACGTCGGGAATGCGATGTACAGAAGTCCTTGTAGTCGGTTCACCTCGTCGTGCAGCTCTCCGATTTGCGATTGCACCTTCGAGGAAGGCTGCGGGCTGGCGGCCGTCCGATAGAGAGCATCGATTCGGCTCGTGGCCGAGTTGAAAAGAGAGTATGTCGAGAGGACCACTCCCACGGCCGAGGCCAGCCCCAAGATAAGCGCGACCAAGAGAGCTGCCGAGATGAAGCGCCTAGTGCGGTTCGTTGCGGCAGCGCTCGCCCTGGAGGAGGCGGTTGCCTCCTCGGCGAAGGCCCGCGCCTCCTCAATCGCGTCCGGGATCGAACTCCTAATGGGTCGACCGTCAGCAGCCGCATGGACGTAGTCAACAACCGTTAGATTGGATCTCTTTCGTGTTGGCAGTTGAAACAGTGTGCCTGCCCGTTGCGGTCCGTCCTTTCGTGAGGCAGGACGAATTACTGGCGAGGGGCTGAGCTTCGTAAACTCCATCCAGATGAGTTCCTCACCACCCAGGAATTCATAGTCATTGGTTGTCAGATTGTGGAGGGGCACCGAAAGGCGGCCGACGAACCCGGGATCGACAAGCGGCCCGGTTCCCAGTAAGATGCCGCGATAGATATGCTTGATTCGTAGATTGAAGCGCAACGCTATATACAGCGGAACGCGGAACATTGGCTCCAGCGTTACGAACGCGATTGAGTTCGCTTTCAGGGTGAATGGCTGGCCCTTTTCCAGGGAATCCGATTGCCGCCCTGCCGTCTCATCCCACACGATGTACTCGCCCTCAAGGGCAATCTTGTACGAGGCTGGTTTCAAGTGCTCGGCATCCTCGTAGTAGGGCCAAACCATACCTGTGGCAGCTACGTAGTCACTCAAGTCGGCTGAGTTGAGTAGCGAGGGAGGGATGCTGGGGAATGGGTCCACTTGCTCAAAGCGTTCGTATCGCGCCTCAGCTTCAAGATCCGATTGAGCGAATCGATGGACTGGGTCGTGAGAGGCCATTCTAAAGCGCCACCGACTGAGCCGACTGTTCTCGGAGAATAAACGGTCCCAGCCCAACGGCGTCCACCCGCCTTCCACACTCGCGCTCTACTCGACGAACGAACTCCGTCCCTTGAGCGGTCAGCTGGCCGCTCAAGCAGATTCGATGATCGACATAGTCAACATGATTCAGCACTATCCTCGTGGGGTTGTTGGCAGCGATCGCGGTCCGCACAATGCCCGCGTGAAACCGCCCGACTCTCCGGGTTCGACGGGTCACGCTGGTCAGTTCCTCAATTGGGTGATTGTGGCCCCCTGCGTCCTGGACTCCCATCCACGACGTCTCCTCAGGAAGCGGTCCCGAGTTTCCAGCCACTCTTATGGGGAACGCCCTAACAACGAGCACGACCTCATCGGCGTCCATCGGGCTCAAACCCGCTTCGGCAATCGCAGCCGACGCTGTGGTGTCGCGACTGGTCACGAAGGGATAGTCGGAACCGTGCAAGAGGGACAGCCCATACCCTTGCGTGCCCTCAATAACCACCCGACGCCCACTGCTCAACTCCTTGCGTAGGAAGGGGAGAGTGGGCCGGACCCATGGACTAAGGGCCGGGATGTCAGCCGCAAAGCAAGTTTCCTCAATCCGCCGCGCACGGCGCCAGACGGCAGCACCCGTCCCGCTTCCCGTCGAGCCAATCGCCTCCGCCAGACGGATGGACGCTTCCTCTCGCCGCTCCACCTCTCTTATTACCACGGCGTGGGGATCGATCAACAGACTTGATGCTCCGATGCGGAGGAGCCGAATTTCCGACAAGAGAATCCCAACATCGATGTACGACCCTGGTGGCAACACCGAAGTGACGCCGTCAAGAGCTGGAGTTGGGAGCTGCCGGAGGATTCTGGGGGCTCCCCAGGCATCCCGCCCCGTGTGCCCGGAGTTCGGACCCCCAACGCGCACCGCCGCACTCGCTCTCTCAGAGGCTGCAACCCACTGCGACGCCTTTCCTTTCCCTTCGGAGCCGAACTGTCCTCCCACTACAACCGTTACAGGCATGACAAATCTCCTAGGTTAAGCGTGGAGCTAATCGCGCCAAGCACCTCAGATAGAAGAGCGCGCCGGCTCTTGTTCGTGTTCACGACTGCATCAGCAAGCCGCTTGAGTTTGGGCGCTGACGCTTCGATTGGATGTTCTGTCGCATGGTCGAAGTCCTGGCCCCCCCGATACCGGTACCTGTCGCGACGGACTTCGGTGGGCGCCTCAACATGCACATGAACGAAAGCCGATCCGAAATATTCGAGGAGGGCAGCTCGATCGACGGGAAGGCGCATGGCGTCGATAACCACGCGACTCCCTGACTGAGTCGCTCGCTGGGCGAGCGTTAGGAAGAGCTGACGCTGGCTCGACCCTTTCGAGGCTTCGAGACCAAGTCTCTGCAGGGTCAAGCGGTCGGCCCAGGCCGGGGCGACCCCCAACAGCTCGGCGAGCAGTTGACTGGTCGAGAGCGCCATAAACCCGTGCCGCCGCAAGAGTCGCGCGAGATACGTCTTCCCAGAAGCAGGGAGTCCACTCAATGCAACAAGAATCTCGGGCCGTCTCTCGGGGACTAGACTTGGTATGACCAGGAAGTCTTCATCGATGTTCCCAAGCCGCTCGGCGTAACCGATCCAGGCGAGTTCGCCGACCACGGCTGCGCTTACGGCGTCGAGTTCGTCGTGGCTTGTAGCGACACCTGATGCTAGGTGCAGTCCGTACTCGACCAATCCGGTACGGAGCCACTCCATGCTTGTCTTCTTCCGAGGGATACCCAGAATATCCTGCATTGCGCCCGGAAAGCTCTCGATGACGGGAATGCCCCTCTCGCGGAGCAACTTCGCCAGCCTCATACCACGGTGCGTAAGGGACTGCATGCTCTGGATGAGAGCTGGATAGACGCTGACCCCGCGGCGCCTGAGGATCTTCTCGCATTCTCGCGTGATTCCGAAGAGGAGTCGGGCTGGGTCATCGTCGCTGACCGTCCGACGGCCTTTTGGCAGAGAAAGAGGTGCATCGATTGACACAATGTCCGGCCGAGCTTCAAGGGTCCTCCTCACGATCTCGGTATCCGTCGAGAGGCGAGCAGTGACGACTTCGGCCTCGCTGAGCAAAGCCCAACCAGATGTGCGGTTCTCAGACCCACTCAGGTCGATGCCTGCAACACGCCTCAGGGGCCGGCATCCGTCACCCTGGAGTGCGCCCCTCGTCATTCGTGGTCCGATTGTTCCCTCCCATGGGGCGATCCTCTGCCGTCTCCTCACCATGGACGCTGACCAACGGCGGCCTTGCTGCTTCACAATACTTACGACCGCTGGAGATGCGTGGTGGAAGGCTGGCTGTGCCACCCGATGTGCCACGACGCAGGCCATTATCCGCTTCATCCCCTCGACATCTGCCCTGTTGTACTCGATGAGTTGCCTGAGGGATCTGCGATCGCCTCTCTGGTACCTGAACCACAAATCGACGGCATCTGCTCCGCTAACATCCCGAATCGCAGCCGATCGCCGATGGCCCAATTGAACTTCTACTTCCTTCTGTCGGCCACGAACACCCAAGGGAAACACGGCATACCGAAGGTCCACGTGGACTCTCGGAATCGGGATGCCATCGTAGGCACGTCTCAAGAAGGGAACGTCAAACCTGGTTCCGTTGAATGTCACCAGCGCCCGAGCTTGCCCTAGGGCCTCACGAAGAGGTGCCCAGTCCTCTCTCGCTACCAAGACCTGGTACTCGTTCCCTATGCTCCAGCCGACTAGCGTTACCGTGTCATAGAAGAGGCTCAGACCAGTTGTTTCGATGTCCAGGAAGAGCAGATCATCTGAGAAAGCTGTTGCTAGGCGCCAATGCTCAGATCGAGGGAACCGGTCGGCAAACCAGTCAGCATTTCCGGCGGCGAGAGCCCGCTCTGATTCCCCTAGAAGCTGACGCCCCTCTTGAGTGACTCTTGGACCCGGATTACGGGCAAGAGACAACCCCCTCCACGTATCCAGACCACTTGCCCAAAGGAGCGCCTCACGCCTTGGACCGATCTGGGGCAAGTGGATGAAAGACGCGCGGAGAAGGTCCTCCGGAGGCCTCCTCCTCAGCGGCTCGGCCATGGTCTCGGCCCGCCGACAGGGTTAGGCTCGCTTGCGGGGGACCGTCCTGGAAACTGCTGCCTGACGCGCCCCATGCGGCCGGTAATCGACCATGTCTTGGACAGATCCATCCCGAGACTTCCAGGTCACGGCTCCCCACTCCTGAGCTGCTCGTCTCTTAGCTGCGTCGATGGCATGCTGCTGAGTTGCGTGCTTGGAGAGCACAGGTCCGCCACTCCTCAGAACAACCCATCGTCCTTCGCGTGGCTCCACCACGTATGATCGGTGCCCGTCTTCGCTCGCCATCGTCGCCCACCTCCGCGGCTGGCTTCTCGGGGATCGTGGCGCCGCCCCTCCCCGGAAGTCAATTCGCTGCCGTCGTCCGAATCCCATGGCTGTAATTTAGTCCAAACGGACCGAACTTGCCACCCTGCTCTCGCAATGAGCTAACCACCCCGTCGGCATCGGAGGACCGAATGGAGTATCTTCTCTCCGAACGACTCTAAGTTACGTATGAACGCATCTAACCCACCCGTGTCTGGGGATGGCGAAGCCGGGCCACCCTTCTACACGGTTGCCGAAGCGGCCGAGCGGCTGGGGACCTCGCGATCAAGCGTCAACCGGATGGCGGACGCGGGAGCAATCGCGAGGTGGAGCGGCGCCGAGCCTGCACCCAAGTCCGCTGGTCGAGGCGGCAGGCCACCAGCGATACTCTTGGTGCGCTCAGACGTCGAGCGCGTCCGAGCGGGCGTGCTCGATCGTTTGCATGCCACAGATCGCGACGAGGCGAATGCCCAGCTGAGAGCCCTCTCGGATCAAGCCCAGGGCCAAGAGGCCGGCCTCACGGCACTCACGGCCCTTATGACTGACGCCGTTGCTCGCATTGACGCGCTCACGGAGCGGAACCAGGCCCTGGAAGAGGCGCTTCGGCTATCACTAGTCGTGGACGGGGCCCGAGTTGACCAGTTGCGCCAGTTCCTCATCGGGTCTCCGAGCGATCTGTAGGGCACCTGCTCCGACGGCCCCAAATTGGGGTCGATTCTAAGAACTAGCCCGTTCGGGCCAGCCCACCGAATAAGCGTCCGAAACGCGCGGACGACGGTGGCCCTGCGAGCCGTCTGTCCATATACGCTACCCGCGATTGACGCTCTCCTGAGCAGGGCATACATTCGTCCGAGCGTTTGTTACCGATCGGTAGGTTCGAGACAGCCGGGGACCGCCGCAGCGGCGGCCCCGAGACCCCCTCGAAGGGAGGATCCCCGATGGCGGAGATGCGGGAAGCGGTGATCGTCGAGGCGGTACGTAGCCCCATCGGCAAGCGCAACGGCTCGCTCAAGGACTTCCACCCGGTGGACCTGCTGGCCGAGGTCCTGAAGGAGCTGGTGAACCGGTCCGGCGTGGACCCCGGCCTGGTCGAGGACAACGTCACCGGCTGCGTGTCCCAGGTCGGCGAGCAGTCGCTGAACACCGGGCGAAACGCGTGGCTCGCCGCGGGGTTCCCCGAGGACATTCCAGCCACCACCGTCGACCGGCAGTGCGGATCGTCGCAGCAGGCCATCCATTTCGCCGCGCAGGGCGTCATGGCCGGGGCCTACGACCTGGTGGTCGCCTCCGGCATCGAGAACATGACCCGGGTCCCCATGGGTTCGTCCACCATGGGACAGAACCCGTTCGGCATGCAGCTGTTCGCCCGGTACGAGGGCAAGCTGGTCCCGCAGGGCATCTCGGCCGACCTCATCGCCACGAAGTGGAACATCACCCGGGAGGAGTCCGACGACTTCGCCTACCGCTCGCACGTGCGGGCGGCCGCGGCAACCAGGGCCGGCCACTTCAAGCGGGAGATCCTGCCGCTGAAGGTGACGAACGCGGAGGGCGAGACCGTGCTGCTCGACTACGACGAGGGCATCCGCATGGAGCCCGACCGCGAGCGCATGAAGACCCTCCAGCCGGCCTTCCAGAACCCCTCCATGGAGGAGCTCTTCCCCGGCCAGCTCCACTGGACGGTGACGGCGGGGAACTCCTCGCAGATCTCCGACGGCGCCTCGGCCGTGCTCATCGCCAGCCGGGAGAAGGCCGAACAGCTCGGGCTGACCCCACGGGCCAGGTTCATCTCGTTCTCCCTGGCCGGGGACTCCCCGATCCTCATGCTGACCGCCCCGATCCCGGCCACCCGGCGGGCCCTGGAGCGGGCCGGCCTCACGCTGGAGGACATCGAAGTGGTCGAGATCAACGAGGCCTTCGCCTCGGTGGTCCTGGCCTGGCAGCGCGAGCTGCAGATCCCCGAGGAGTGGTTCCAGGAGCACGTCAACCCGAACGGCGGCGCCATCGCCGTGGGCCACCCGCTGGGCGCCACCGGGGCCAAGCTCATGACCACGATGCTCCACGAGCTGGAGCGCCGGGGCGGCCGCTACGGCCTGCAGACGATGTGCGAGGGCGGCGGGATGTCGAACGCCACCATCATCGAACGCCTCGGCTGAGCAGCTGAGCGCTAAACACATAGCGCTATTGTCCGGGCGATAGACGCGAGGCGAACGCTCGCAAGGCTCAGCTCTTCCGACGAGCCAGCCTTTGGATGTGGACGTTTCGGCCTCCCCGTGACTTGATCCGGGTGAGGATGGCCCTGCCGTGAGCGTGGACCCGGGGTTCGCCGACTTCTACCGGTCGGAAGCGCCCGCCGTGTTCCAGACCGTCTATCTGCTCTGCCGCGACCGGAGCGTCGCGGAGGACGCCACCCAGGAGGGGTTCGCCCGGGCCCTGGAACGATGGGGCCGGTTGCGGGGGCAGCCATGGGTCGGCGGGTGGGTCACCAGCACCGCGCTCAACGCCGCCCGCCGGGCGCTTCGCCGCCGTCCTCGACCCACCGCCTCCCCCGCGAAGGAGCACGACGTGGATTCGACGCTGGACCTGTGGAGGGCTGTTCGCTCGCTGCCGCTCCGGCAGCAGCAGGCGGTGGTCCTTCGGTATCGAGCCGACCTCTCGACGGAGGAGATCGCGGCGTCCATGGGATGCGACGCCGGCACGGTTCGAACCCACCTGGCCAGGGCCCGGGAGACGCTCCGGGCCCGGATCGGAGACCTCGATGCACGACGATGACGACGCTCCCGGCTCCCACGGCGCGCTGCGGCTGCTCGAACGAACCCCGCCCGACACCCCTGCCTTCACCCCCGCCCTGGAGGCGGTGGTGCGCCGGTCCACCGCGCGGCGGCGACGGAGGCTCGCGGGGCGTTCGGCCCTCGCCCTCGCCCTGGTGGCCGCCGTGGCGCTCCCGCTGCTCGCCCTCTCCGGCCTGCTCGGCGGCTCCTCGGCCCAGTTCGCCGCCGGCGACGGGCACGCTCTGAAGCTCATCAAGTACTACGAACCCTCGGGGTCGATGGACCCCACGGTCAAGGTAGGCCAGACCGTGCTGGTTGAGACGAACGCCTACCTGGGCGGTCGGTTCCCTCGAACGGGCGACGTCATCGTGTTCCGGTGGCGCACCCAGGGGCAGACGTTCGAGCTCCTCAAGCGGGTCATCGGGCTCCCCGGCCAGACGGTGGTGATCCGCCGCGGGGCCGTGTTCGTCGATGGACGGCGCCTGTTCGAGCCGTACCTGAACCGGCACCACGACCTCAGGGACTACGGCCCCTACGTCGTCCGGCCCGGGCACGTGTTCGTCCTGGGCGACAACCGCATCAACTCGAACGACTCCCGCTACGACATCGGCCAGGTCCCCAAATCGAACGTGGTGGGGAAGATGGTCGGCCTCACCAACGGAAAGGGGATCGAACCTCCGACGGCGGCCTCCGAACCGAGTCCACCCGAGGGGGGCTGAGGTTCTGCGCCCGTCGGGACGTCGCCTCAGTTCTGGTCGTGGACGTGATCACTCCGAATGAACTACCGCCAGGCCAGTCAAGCACGTTAACATTTGCCTTGGTGCAGGGCCCTGTCCATTTCCAGAGGAGTGGACGAGCAATCCGTGGCCGCCGTCAGAACGATGGGGGGGCATCAACTACCCGTACGATGATTGAAGAGAGAGGTCCCTGTGGAAGATCTGGGAGTTACCCTGACGACGATCCGCCGACGGCTTGAACTCGCAAGCCCGGCTCCATGGGTGCTTGAACGCGACGCGGCTCAGGGCTTTTCCTATATTCGGGTTCCCCTCCTTTCTGGCGACAATCGCATCCTCATTCGGCGGGAAGATCAACCAGCATCAAGTGAAGATGTCCATTTCATAGTCTTGGCTCGAAACTTACTTCCGAGACTTGTTGGGGCGATAGCGACCCAAGACTCAGAGAGCATCTCAAATGATGAATTATCTCAGGTGGAGGAGATCGCCAGGAAGGCCACGCCTGGGCCCTGGCGGCCCTTTGTGGAGGAGACCCAGCCGATTGGAGGGTGCAGCGTCATCTGGATCGATGAGGGCAACGCGCCAGACATGTATGTGTGGCTTGGACCAAGGATCGCCCCGGGCCCGGACGTCGAGTTTGTTGCGCACGCCAGAGAGGATCTCCCTCTCCTAGCGACTCAACTACGGACCCGGAGGCAAGTGACGTAGGGGGCTCCCTGGGCCTGTTGCCATGTGGAGTCCTTTGGACTCAATCTGAGTCGCCCTGGGACTTGTAGGATTCCGACTGTGAATTACGCCCTCCATAACGGGGTGGAAGACTCGGCATGGACCTACCTCGGTGGAAGGTATGGGCGGGGAGCCATCGGGCTCCTTCTGAGGGGACCGAAGGGATGACAAACGCCTACTCGAGAGTTCGCCGTTTGCTGAGGAGTTGGCGATCTCTCGTCGCGTTGTTCCTCGCGATGTGGGGCTTGGGTACGGTCGGAGAGCTCTTTGCACCCCATCGCCAAACAAGCCTTTGGGGAGCTGTGATGATCGGTTTCGGCGAGGCACTTGCGGTGGCCGCTTTCCTGCTATGGCTAGCGTACAGGCGGGTTCGCAGGAAGCTGCGAGAGGGGGACTGATGTGTCCCCACTTCGGTAGAATCGCGTTGCTGATTCGTCGCGGACGACGAATCGCGTCGGTCCTCCGGTTGAAATCCTCGGCCTGACCGCCTGAGCGGTCCACGTCGCCCGCAGGGTCTCTCGATCGCCACCACCGAGTCGGCATTCACGAAGCTGAGTCTTGAACGGATCGTAGCCATGTTGACGCCATGTCCTGCTGTAGCTTGGAGTAGGAGAGAGCGGCTGTAGGCATGAGAGACTGATGATCGGCACGGCGTGGTGGCAGTGGGCCGGGGCGGGCGCCCTGTTCGCCGGGATCGCCCTCGGGGGGTTCGCCTTCCTGAAGGGCGTGTCGGGGACCAGGCCGAACGAGCGGATCGATCCGGAGGACGTGGCCGAGCTCGACGTGTTCTTCGTGTGCGGCGAATGCGGAACCGAGTTCCAGGTCACCAGGCTCGGGGAGGTCCAGGTCCCCCGGCACTGCGGCGAGCCGATGAACGTGGTTCGCCGGCCCAGAAGCTCCGCCGAACGCGAGGGCGGAGCCACTTGAGCGGATCCCTCGGCCGCCGGCCGGCCGCGGCAGGCCTCAGCCGTCGGCGATCTCTTCGGCCTTCTTCCGGAGCTTCCGGAAGTCCTTGCGGGGCCGGTCCTCCGGGACCAGCGCGTCGGTTCGTTTGAACCCCCATCCCTCGAACCGGACCGCGACCCGCCCGTACACCCGCTTGAGCTCGCCACCGCAGGACGGGCAGGGGCCGGGTCCGGCGGCCCCGGACGCCATGGGCCGGATCTCCTCGTGGAGGGCCCCGCAGGACCGGCAGCGGTACTCGTAGACGGCCATCGATCCCCGCGCTTGGGCTAGTCCGTTTGCACTACGGAATCCACAACGGTTGAAAAGCGGTGGAAACGGTCCGCGCTTTCCACAGGGCCCTCAGTACCACTGCGTGGCCAGCAGGAATCCGGCGGCGATCATGCCCAGCCCGGCGAACAGGGGCCAGTTCTTCGTGGTCAGGCTGGAGAATGACCCCGTCCCCGTGAACGGCATGAGGTTCACGTAGTTGAGCACGATCATGAGCACCCCGAGCCCCATCACTCCCAGGATCACCGGCCCGAACCACTTCGGGCTCGGCTTCCGCTTCTTGCGGGGAGGGGGGCGGTACCGGCGGCGCTTCGACTTCGATTTGGGCATCCGACCTCGCTGCTCTCGGCCAGGCATAGTATCAACGCCGCGGTGGCCGAACTCCCCGGCAGGTCCCAGATCGACCCGGCAGGCAGGCGCCGGCAGCGCCGGGCCCGGGCCCGGGGCCTGGCGCTCGGCGCGGCCCTGGTGGCGGCCGGCGTGGCCCGCCGCCTGAGGGTGGGCGG
>Ga0137378_10000411_pt1 | contig 32264 bp, 24 predicted proteins | sample SagtaG_21_FD_104813 | JGI IMG/M metagenome (GOLD analysis project Ga0137378, IMG submission 104813) | Vadose zone soil microbial communities from Sagehorn Ranch, Mendocino, California, USA - Sage2_L_60_16 metaG | ecosystem: Environmental > Terrestrial > Soil > Vadose zone | place: USA... | reverse complement strand
TGATGCTGCGATGGAACATCCGCCAAGCTTCCTCCCACCAAATATAGGGCTCAAACCCTGCCCGTTCGCAGCCCTTGATGGACGGTTCGTAACCCGGTGCGACAAACGCAATTACCCTGCGTGCGCCAAATTGCTTCGCTCTTTCGGCAATCTGTGCCTTGGCACCTTGCTGTGACCATCAAGCGCGAAACGCGCGAGCTCATGGGCTTGTGAAATGAGGCTTGGCATGGGTGGTACCTCCAGTTTGGTCTGCTGGGTCGAGTGCTCCCAGGTGAACTGTTCAGTTGCTCGGCCTAGATATACACCTATGGCGGTGAGTTCTGAAGGCAACTGCATGCAAGGCTTCGTGGTAGGGCGACATCTGTTCAATGAATCGGTACAAGCTGAAACGCGTGGATCGGACCCGCGTGCCGATGGGTATTATCAGTATCCAGTCGGTTGCTGATGTCTGCGGTAACTGCTCCAACAGCTACAATCAGGCCGGCATTGTTAATCCCCATCGCTGACGTGAGCACCACATTCAAATTTGCCGGAATCAAAGCATTGAGGTCCTGCATTCCAGTATTGCTGGACCAGTAGAAGGCGCGCGCTCCACGTGAATCAGTCGAAGTGCCCACGATCTCGCCATTGTTGTTCATATCTAGCGCATCGCTGAAGTCACCCCCCAAGGTGCCGAGGTCTCGCATGCCGTCACGGGCATTCCACAGGAAAGCGCGAGTTCCGTTTGATCCGGCGGATGACCCGACCACACTGCCAGAATTGTTGATCTTGTGCGCTTCGCTGTTGCTGTTCCCGCTCAGAGTCCCTAAATCCTGCATGTCCTGGCCGGGTATCCATAGGGACGCATGTCTGTCGCCAGAGCTATTGGATGAGACGCCCACGACAAATCCGGCATTGTTAATGCCAAATGCCTCACTCATATTGCCGCCAGGCAGCGTGCCCAGACTGGTCATACCCGTGTTTTTCTTCCACAGAAAGGCTGTCACCCCATTGGAGCCGCTGGAATATCCGACCACCTGATCGGAGTCGTTAATGCCAAAGGCTCTGCTGCCGGTATCACCTGGCAGTGTGCCAAGGTCCTGCATGCCTGTTGCCGCATCCCAAAGGAACGCGTGGATCGTCGTGGCCGTATTGGAATCTCCAACGACAGCGCCGCCTAAGTTGATATCGAATGCGGAACTGTAGTCGCCTCCGGGTAAGGTCCCCAAGCTCAATAAGCTATCGCCGGTTCGGATGAAGGCACGAGTGTTGACCCCGTACATCTTTCCCGAGCCTCCGACCGTCTGTCCTGCCAAATTGATTCTCTTGGCGATAGTGTTCCCACCGGGCAGACTACCTATATCGACTACGCTGTAGGACTGGGCCCACAACGCCGAAGCCGTGGCGCTGAGCGAGACGACGACTAGCCACGCGCCAAGGCGGGCCAGAACTGTGCTTTTCATGGTCTCCCCCTGTATCTGAAGCGCCGGTAACCTGCTCCCGTCAATTCGTGAGACGAATGATGCTGGCGACCGATGGGACACCATTGTTGTTCACCAGGAACAGCATGTAATGTCCGGGGGGCGCCAGGTTTCCGTTTGCAGGAGCTGTGATATTCAAGCCCCTACTGGCTAGTGCAAACTGCAGATGATTCAGGCGCTGGTTCTGATTGAACGCATGCGTGACGGATCCCAATCGAATCCAGGTTATCTGGCTGATGCTCGCGGCATCCGGCGTGCCCACAAAAAATGATCTTTTGTATTTCACCGTGGAAGGCGCCGATGTGATGCTGGGGCGAGCCCCTTTGAACAGATAGGGAGGAGAGTAAATTTCCGCACTGGCTCCTGTTTGCTCTCCTCCAGCCGAGAGTAGGCGGCCATCAGGCAACAAGAGCGCTGTGGAATGATAACCGCGGTACACGCTGATACTGGCCATTGTGGACCAACTCCCGGTAGCGGGATCCCACATTTCCGCCGGATACACCGGGTACGATGCGTTGTCGAATCCGAAACCATTGCTGCCACCAGTCACAAGCACCTTTCCATCTGGCAAAAGCGTAAGGTTGTGTTGGCGACGCGCATTCGCCATCGATGCGGTGTACTGCCACGAAGGGTGCGTCGCATTCAGGTCGATGATCTCCGCCGTGCTGGTAGCAGGGGTGTTGGCGTCGCCGCCATCTCCGCCGGCGATTAAAACCTTCCCATCGAAGATCACCGCCGATCCATAATCGCGCCAGCGGCTGTAATTAAAATTCCCCAGGAATGTCCACGCACCACTGCCGCCGGTATTGAGGTACCGCCCGGCTTGGTCCGGGCCCGCAACGAAAACTTTCCCGTTGGGTGCGACAAACATCATCGGGTAAAGCGGCTGCTGCAACTGGGCGGTGCTCAGACTCCTCCAGCTGTTGGTAGCCTGATGCCAAACCTGCGGGAGCGTGTTGTAGACACCCGGGGTAATCTCGCCCGAAACAACCAGGACGTCGCCGTTGGGTAGCGTGGTATTTGTTGGATACCAGCGAGCGTCATTCATGTTGCTTGTTTGTGTCCAGGCATTCTTGATTGGGTCATAGAGGGAAGAGTAAGCGTATCCGTAACCGGAACTACCATCGTGACCGCCGGTAACCAATAACGTGCCGTCCGACAGGAACGAGTGACCTGAACAGAAGATGTTATAAGCGGCTATAGGTACGCTGCTGAACGTATTGGCGACCGGATCCCACAGTGTCGGGTTATTCCCAAGATCGAAACTTGGCCAGAAAAGTATCTTCCCATTGGGCAGTAAGTGCCCATGCGCGGCCATGAACGGCCAAGCCTGAACCGGCGTCCACTGGCCAGTAATTGACGCTTGGGCCGAGGCGGGAGAACAGAACAGCGCTACTGTCCCAATCAAGCAGCAGGCTGCTATGGCCCAGACCCGGATCCGGCAACTAAGGTGCCGGTTGAGAGCTCGTCCATTCAGAAGTTGGGCGCCGTGTGCTTGCGAAGAATAACCTTTTCCATGCATGTGAAACTCCTATGCGGATCTGTCGCGGGTCAGATGGGGTCGAAATATGGAACGGGGCGGCGAGGGTGTTCCTGAGATCCCTAATCGGATCGTCGACCTCGCTACAGAGAGCCCGTTCTCATCGCAGGAGATTGACTTCGTTCTGCTCTGCGCGAATGCCGTGCATGCCAGCCCCCAGCAGAGCGAAGCACATCACCAGATAAACTAATCGGGTATATTGCGCTTCTTCAGCGTAAAAGGCAAGCTATTTCCTCTCTCAACGGGGACCTCGAAGCCATGATGTGGACCTTGGCTAAGTGAGCCGATTTCCATCCGTAATGCCGGATTCGGAAAGCCTGGAACGAAGCCGGGCCAGCCGCTTTCAACGCGATGTTTTTCAGTCTGATGGCTATGCCCACGCCTTTGCCACGTCGATGAGGTATTTCAGTCTATGCCTCGGAAAAAAGTGGGGTAAATCGGCAGTCGCAGACAGGTGACAGTCGATGTGCTGGCAAGCTCCTTCGCTTCAAAGGTTTAGATTGCGCGCAGCGGTTGAGACGGTGTTGCCGGTCCAAATTCCGAGTCTCAATTCGGTTCATTTGGTGCGTCACTTAGCTTGGAATCGAGTTCTCATTTGATTGAATGTGGTTGATTGAATGTGGTTGACACATGCTCTATGTCGAGGCACAATCCTTAACTGCTTCGTGGAACCACGATCGCGGGGGGATCGGGAGTTGCAGACATCCAGGTAGGGAATGCTGCAATCAGCAGACGCAAAATCGTGAATTCGATATCACAAACGTATCAATCTCTCTCCGAAAGCTGCGCATGATGTACTGTTCTATGGAACCTCTCAACTAAGTGCTGGTGCTCATTTCGCCAGTGCGCATCTCGACCACCATGGTCATCATGATCCGCGGAAATCCGTAGCCGTACAGATCCGAGATTCGGACCGTCGAATTTCCCATTCACGCAGCGAACACCGAACCCCTTGCCAACAACGTCGCGAGATGGACAGGAAATACGCTGATTGAAGACTTCAAGCCAAAAGTTCGAGCATCCGACCAACGAGAAACTGCACGTGGCTCACTCGCAGAAGTCTGGACTGTCAATTCTGACTCCGGAAGAGCTTGCGGAATGGGACACTCTCGTCGAGACTTCGCAGCAGTGTTCGATCTTTTGCAAGTCTTGGTGGCTAAAGGCGGCCTGTGATGATGTACGGGTGCTGGGCTATTTCGAGTCAGGAGAGCTCATCGCAGGAATTCCGCTGCACTACGAGAGGCGCATGGGGCTGCGGATGTGTCGCATGCCAATGCTTACGCAAACCATGGGCGTTGTGATTGCTCCGCTGCCGGGCAAGAAGGTCACTGTGGAGTCGCGGGAGACCAACATTCTGAATGTTTTCGCGGAGCACCTGTCGCAGGAGCCTATCTTTATCCAGGCGTTTCATCCCAGCAGTCAGAACTGGTTGCCTTTCTTTTGGCGAGGCTTCACGCAAACAACTCACTATACCTATGTACTCGAGGATCTGGAGTCGATGGAGCGACTGTGGATGGGTATGGATAGCGAGCGGCGATCGAATATTCGTAAGGCCCGCAGGCTCGGTCTGCGCACAACCGAGTGCAGCCCCGAGGTGGTGTTTAACGCTTCTAAAGCGACCTTTGAACGGCAAGGCAGAAGAAATCCCTACCCACTCGAGTATCTGCGCCGTTTGTATGAGGCCGCGCGCGCGAGAGACGCAGGCGTTTGTCTGGCCGCCGAGGATCAGGATGGAACGGTTCACGCAGCTGTCTTCTTCATTTGGGACAGCAAGAGAGGCTATAACCTTGCCGGTGGACACGTACCCTCCCTTGGCACGAGCGGGGGTGCCACACTTCTGATGTGGAGCATGCTCGAGTACGCGGCCGCTCGCACGGCCGTGTTCGACTTTGAAGGATCGATGGCCAGGCAGGTGGAAGCCTCATTCCGATCCTTCGGTGGCAGGAGAGTTCCCTACAATCGAATTGTAAAAATGCCAAACTGGCTGCGGATCTGCCTGTGCGCAGTCGGGAAAGTGCAACTGTGAGGGCGGCGAAGTAATAGGCCCCGTGTATGGCGTGGCGCCCGCGACCGTGAATCATCAGAACGGGGAAACGCCGAGGAGGTCATCTCGGTGACAAACACCTTAGCAAAACGCGAGAGCCCACCGCTCTCACTCAAACAGAGGGTGCGTCCCATATTCACACCGCTCTTGTCGCTGTTGTTTCGCGTCTATTGTCGCGAAATGCAAAGCATTGTTGCCGTGGGCATCGTCGTGGTTTTTTCCCCAGTTCAAGCCCAGACTCGTCGCGAGGTTTCTCCAATCATTCAGCAGAGCGCTGACCATGGCCCAGCGACGCGCGACCAGCCGATGGTCGTCACAGTGCAACTCAAATTGCGCGACCAGGATGGCTTCGACAAGAGGGTTGAAGGTCTGTATGACTCTGGCTCCACAAATTATCACCGCTGGATGTCACCGGCAGAAATTGCCAGCTATGGTGCCACTGCAGAGCAGCTCGCCGCAGTAAAGAAGGAATTGGAATCTCACGGCCCTATTGTTCTTGAGGTCGACACCGCGAACTCATCCATTCGTGCGCGCGGCATCACCAGCCAGATTGAGGACGCGTTTCAGACCCGTATTCACGAGTTTGTGAAGAATGGCGTCACCTTCAACTCTAATATCGTTCCGGCGTCGCTCACTGGTCCTGCCGGCACCTTGATCAAGGCCGTGTCGGGCCTGTCCAGTTTGCGGGTCGGTCCTTTCGGCTCCACGGCGCTGGGCCGTGTTGGTGGCAATGCGAATCCCAGCATGAATATACAGGCAGCCACAACGCAGAGCCGCATCCCCAGCTCCGTCACGAATAAGTGCTTTGGGCCACCCGCGACGACCACGCTGACCGGAAACAATCTTGTCGCAACTTATCACGGGACTACTTACATTGCCAAGCCGCGGGAACTGGATCCGAATTCGGTACTCTGCGCCTGGACGCCCCAACAACTGCAGGACCACTATGGATTGCGGCAAGCTTATGACGCCGGCTATGAGGGCCAGGGTCAAACGATCGTAATCGTGTCCACTCCCACTCATGGCGACGTGATGACTCAGGACGTAACGTACTTTTCCAGATCGACCGGCCTGCCTGCCATCACAGATGCGAACTTCAGCATCATCTATCCCGATGGAGTTCCCACCCCCGCACAGTTCCAGGTCTTCCCACTTCCTCCCGATTTCACCTTTGAAAATATTGAGTGGGTCCACGCACTCGCCCCCAAGGCGCACATCGTGCTGCTCATTATGCCAACCTGGGACTGGAGCGAGGTGGAATATACCATCCAATATGCGGTAAAAGCCAAACTGGGCAACGTAATCTGTGTCAGCTACAGCGCTCCGGAACAATACTGGAGCCCTGCGGATGTGAACGGCTTTGAGCGGATCCTTCAAAACGCGGCTGCCATGGGCGTCACAATTAACATCGCCAGCGGTGACCTTCAAGGGGGGCTCGGAGGTCGACCAACAACCAGCAGCGCGTTTTATCCTGCAACTTCCGCCTGGGCGACGGCTGTAGGTGGCACTAGCATTGCTGTCCCGAAGGCCGACGGCACATCCGCGGAAGTCGGCTGGGGCAAGGATTTTGTCCAACTGAGCCAAGAGCGGAATCCCTTCCCCGCTGTCGCCGGCCATTTTTTGCAAGGTTCCGGTGGCGGAGAAAGCGCACTCATCGCCAAGCCGTTCTGGCAAAATACGCTTCCCGGTAGGCATCGACAGGCGCCGGATATCGCTGCCGTCGCCGACTCAGAAACCGGACCGCTGGTGTATGGTTCTGAATTTTTTGGAGGAACCGCAGAATTCTTCGGCGGTGGGGGGGATGCGACAGGCGGCGGAGAAGGGACTGGTCTGGCGACGGCAATTTTTTCAGCCATCTGGGCTCTGGCTACTCAGAAAGCCGGACATCCCCTCGGCCAAGCTGCAAGGATGTTTGGGGCCCTGCCGAAAGATGCCATCAGAGATATTATTCCGGCCTCGAATCCGAACAATGTTACCGGCTTACAAGTTTCGCCCAGCGGCACGACTGTTCTCACCGCGGAAGGTCTCGCTTACGGGACCTACCAATCCCAAGGCGCGCCCGCCCCTCTAGCATTCGTTAGCGCCTTGGAAAACGGCACGGAAGGCTACTACAACGTGTCGAGTTTCGGCACCAACCATGGGCAGCAAACCATCGAGGGCTGGGATAACGTCACCGGCTGGGGCGTTCCAAACGGTTACAAATTCATTTCGGCCGTAGCCGCCGCATCCCGCCACCACCTCGAGGGAAGACGAGTGACGACGACTCTGCCGTTCAATTGATTCAATTCTCAGTCATAGCCAGAGAAGGAGAAGGAGTGGTCGTTCGATTGCTCCGCAGGTCAAAAAGGTGCGCACCCTCAGAACGAAGACGCTGTGCGTGTCATGATCTGAGGGTGCGAAGTGGTTCAACTATCTAGAAATGAATCAGCTGAAACTATGACGACTCTCTGCAAGTCGCCATTTCCCTTGATTCCAAGCTATTGACCATAACCGGACAATGCAATTGTCTGCGAGCCGCTTCCCGCACTGTCAGTGAGCTTTACGGTTCCTGTCGCTGTTCCGACGGAGGTTGGCTTGAAGACCACACTGATTGTGCAGGATGAGTTTGCGGCGACGGTGAGTCCGCAGGTTCCTTTCCCCCCAAACGCAAACGGACCGCTGATGATGAAGTTGCCGTTGAAAGTGAGAGTCGTTCCGCCTGTGTTGGTCAGCGTGGCATATTCAATGGCGCTGGTTGTGCCAATTGCCGTAGAAGGGAAACCCATGGAGCCAGGGACGCTCACTGCGGCGCTCGAGGTTGACCCGGAGGAGTACTCATAGGCTCCAATATCATACCCGCCGTGCTGCGGGCGAGGCTCACCGTCAAAGTCAGTCAATGCAGAGCCGCTGGCGAGGGCGGTGTCGATAGCGGGGCTCGCGGACTGCAGGTGATAGTTTCCCGACGAAGTGCCTGTGTAGTTGACGAACTGAGGAGCACCAGTGACCGTCGCGGTGGCCGTGCGACCGTTCCACAATGAAATGCCTCCGGAATTGCCGCTGGCCAGGTTGTTCGTATACACGTTATGAATTCCGATGCTGCTGGAGGATCCTCCCTGCTCGGAGATTCCGTCGCCGCCATTGTTCGCGATCAGATTGTTCTCCACTGTTATGTAGTCGACCGTGAAGTTGTCGTCGGTACCAAGGACAATTCCGCCGCTTGCATTGTTAAATATCGTGTTGTTGGTCAGTAGAATATTGGCGGGGTAGTGCCAAAGCTGAATACCGAACCCGGAGTTGGCGAAAGAGATATTGTTGTAAGCCATTCCTCCCGCCTGCAGGAAATAGATTCCCTGGATGAAACCGCACGCCGACGGAAAGGGGCCGATGTTGTGGACATAATTGTCCATAACCTTGGCGTTGGTTCCGTTGACATTAATTCCCGAGCCGCCGTTGGAGTTGCAGGTGCTGGTCATCATGTTGTGAACGTGATTGAAGACGATCTGGGTGGCATTGCCCTGGGTGTAGATGCCATTCATGCCGGGGCCGGTGACATCGAATCCCTGAATCGCCACGTAATTGCCGAAGTTCGTCCAAGTGGTACTGCCTACGCCGATCAGGCGCACGCACGTGGATAAATCGCCGTGGTTGGCGGCGACTTCTGCGCAGTTCACAGTCGCGCTGAAGTCCGCGGTATTAGCGATGTAGGTGATGTACGCCGATGGTGTCCCGGAGGCGTACGTGTTGAATGAGCCATTGTAGGCGCCGGCTGCGACGTGCACGACGGCACCCGGTCCAACGTTGGTGGAGGCGTGAGCAATCGTGGCCCACGGACCGGTGATGGAGCCGTTTCCGCTGCTGTCGTTGCCAGAATTGGAAACATAATAGTTGGTTTGCGCTGTGGCGGTTTGGCTCGCTGTTAAAGGGAGAGCGAACAAGATGGCGAGTGAGGCGAGAGACACTTTGGAAAAGTGCAACTTCATGAAATCTTAGCTCCTAAGTCGTTTAGGTTCCAAGGCATCGAAGGCGCTCGTCAGGCGACGCTTCGGCACAAACCCTAAATGGGGAGGGATGCAAATCAAGCAGAGCAGCTGTCGGGAGCGCTTTTTGTCTATTAGAGAGATTATAAACAGCGTTTTTCGGAGATCGATTGCGTGGAAGTGATAAGCATCTGCGCGTTCCAGAATGTGATCCAAGTGCGCATCTGGATCAGCTTGTGCCGGTGCAACAACAACTGGCGTCGATGACGGTCTGCAGTCGATGGCACACCTAGATGCACGGAAACCGCAGCTCCACCAGCTGGCGCGGAATGTACCCGGCATCGCGCTTGTTGGTCTTCTGCTGACGCACATAGCTGACACGCATCTGGTTGCATCCCGGATCCGGCACAATGTGGAGGGTCGTACCAAGACGGAGGCTTCGCAGAAGCCTGTGCGGTTCCACCTCAGGTGCTAAAGGAACTGAAGAAGTCGCGGCCCCGGAGTTCACTTCGCGGCGCATGCTGGGCTGGGCGGAGGAACGCAAGATCAACCTGGTGCACATTCAGCCTGGGCGCCCCATGCAGAACGGCCATGTGGAGAGCTTTCACGGGCACCTGCGCGATGAGTGCCTCAACGCAAGCTGGTTCCGCACACTGAACGACGTGCGGCGAGCCTTGGATAACTACCGGCAGGAATACAACTGCGAACGCCCGCATAGCTCACTCGCATACAGAACCCCTGCTGAATTCAGAATCCCCTGGGCTATGGACATGTGGAAAGCAGAGAACGCTTCTCACATGTCCACAGCCCCGACTACGAAGGCGGCGAGATATACTCGCCCACAAGCCTAAACCGAGAAACTCCGGTTATGGCTGGCTGAGTTTTTGGGGGGTAGGTCAGCGTTCCGATACGACTTCGGAGGGATACACACCAAATGTCCAGTTGCAGTCTTGACGAAGGCGCGGCAAAATACCTGCGGGGTGTATCGAGCGGTCGGGGCCAGTTCGTTTGCTGTGACCACTCCTTGATGGCCTCGGGGACGGAGCCATGCAAGCTTGAATCAAGCCTATAGAACGCGCGGGGCACATCGCCGGTTGTTTGGTATCGCTGGCCCTCGTGGAACTGTTCCGGAGTATGGCCGTGGAATGGGTCGAAACACTTCCGGAGCGCACCTCGTGAAGGTCCATGCATTCGCGGCAGGGCCATCAAGCAAGAAGGTGTTTTGCCGCCTAGCTGTCGTGTGGATTCTACTCATTCCGCTCACAGACGCTCCTCGAGTCGCAGAAGCGTCCTTGGTGGATCAGGAAACGACCGATATCGCTGGGCTATCGTCAAACCCTCCGGATGATCATATCTATACATGGATAGGAAATACGCCGGAATGGAATCGCAAGATGCACGTAGCTGGCTATCGCATGGGTTGCGATGCCGGCGATGCTCGCGGGTGCGTGCGCGAGGCTACGGAAGCGGTTCAGCAAAACGGCTTCAGGCGTGTGTTTTTATCAATGTTTGTCGATGAGCAGCGAGCGCCGGGCGATGCGCGAGAATACAGCCTCTTGAGCATATCGCATCCGTTTATCGCCGAGATCGGTTTTGATGATTTTGTCGATCGATATGAAAAATTATTCTCCCGACCGGGGCTCGATCCGGCATCCTGGCTGCGCGGAGTCATACGGTCTATCAAGCGCCACAATGTCCGCTTGGGGTTCGGTATCACGCTTTACGAGGATGAGCTAGATTCGCCCCTCTTGCGTTCGCCAAATTTACCGCCTGATCTTGCTCGAAGTGTGGATTACGTACATTTGTTCCTACATTACCGATCCGATGCGCCGCATTTTCCTGAATACATTCAACGGAGCCGGACTTTATTTCCCAATGCGAAAATTATCGCGGGCCTTTACGCCTATGATCGAGTGGACTACATCCGATGCTCTCCTTCTAACGCGCGGGCTTGCACGCCCCGCGAGGAGATTCAGCTTTACGAGCAGGCAGTAACGATCGTTGCCAGAATGCTGAAGGAGAGCCGGATCGAGGGTATTGAGTTCTACCCCGGATTCTTCGGCAAGGAGAATGAATGGGGAGGCTGGAAGCGCAGGGCTTACTGCTCCCGGCGGCGCGTGCAAGAGTGCATCGCGGATACGCGTGTAATGCGTCAGAGCACGGTGGAGGCTCTCGCTGCCGCTATGGATTGGTAACGGCGCCAAGGCTTCAAAGATTCCGTATCAATACTGTCCGGTACGTGACATTTGAAATGCAAAACGGGACGCATTTGCAAACATTTGCACGCAAAATAAAGCGAAATGTACTTTCCACATCAAAGAAGCTGTTTTCGAGCGCTGTGAATCCTACCCGCAGGAAAGTAGTGCATATGCGGCAGATGCCCCGCGGATGCTGATCTTGCACGCCCGAACCAGAGGCGCCGCACATACTTGACGGTGGATGGCATCAAGCGTGCTCATAAGCAATGCGGCAAGGGCGGGGGTCGAAATCTCCTTTGCTTGACTCTTCAGAATTATCCATCAGCATAAGCCCCAAGACGGGGAGCGGATTATGGCGAACCACGAGCGGAGCATTCGCGTGGGATATCTGCCGCTGATCATAGCGGAGGCACTATTCGCGGTATCTTCAACTTCTTTGTGCCGCGGACAAACGCCGAGCGTGGAAACCGCAGGGGCTGACGCACATGATCAAAATGTGCAACCGACGTTGAAGGGTCGGCCACGCTATGTGGTGTCTCCAGGCGACGTGCTGCAAGTGAGCTTTCCGCTCAGCCCGGAATACGATCAGTCGTTGACCGTGGCACCCGACGGATTCCTGTCCTTGCGGGGGGTAGGGGATCTCTCTGTTGTGGGTAAGTCTCTTCCTGAACTGCGCCCCATCTTACGCGTGGCTTACTCGGGCATCCTGCACGACCCGCTGGTCAATGTCGACTTGAAAGATTTTCAGAAGCCTCATTTCACCGTGGCCGGGGAAGTTAGTCATCCCGGCAAATACGAGCTACGGGAAGATACTAGTGCCGCCGAGGCTCTGGCGATTGCGGGAGGACCTACGACCAACGCGAAATCGTCACAGGTATTGCTCTTTAGGCGTGTTCCCGGTGCTGCGCTGGTAGAGGTAAGAAAACTGAACTTGAAACAAATGTTGAACAAGGGCAATCTCAGGGAAGATACTCGCCTCGAAGCAGGAGACATGTTGTACATTCCAAAAAGCACAATCTCGAAGATTGCTCGTTTTCTTCCTACGTCTTCTCTCGGACTCTACTCTTCAGGTATTCCGTAACCGGTAGCAGTAGACAACCTGAAACTGTCAGTCGCCAGAGAACACCATCCGGCAGCGCAATCGATCTCTGGCGCGTGGAAGCAAGTGTTTCAAAACACTGAGTGCTCGATGACGGATCTCCCATCCAGAGCGGTCAGGAGCGGAAGTCGATGCGAACCTATGCAGCAAGTACTGCCATCGAAAGCTCGCGCAACCCAGCCGCAAGGTTCGACCCATCAGTGTCTGCAGTCCCAGCCGCGTCTGAGTTCCTGGCTATATTGTCTCGGCGACGTTATGTTGCGATTGTTGCGTTCCTGATGATTTCAGGCGGAATGGTTCTATTCGGGTTGGTTTTCTCTGATCACTACGAAGCACGAATGGAAATTCTGGTGGAGCAGGCTCAATTGCGACGCGCCGATCCGGTGATGACGAGTCAAGCGAATGCACAACCCATCTTCAACCAACAAGGTACAAGAGAGGAGACAATCAACTCGGAAATCGCGATTCTGACCAGCCAGGATGTATTGCGCCAGGTAGTAGAAGCGTGCGGGCTGGATGCCAAGGCAAGTTCCTGGAATCACTTCTTTCATCGAGCGACACAGGAGGAGAAAACTGCGCAAGCGATTAGCCGCCTAGCAAGCAAGCTGCGAGTCGAAGTACTCAGGATGAGCGATGTGATTGCGGTTTCTTACCGCTCCGACGATCCCCAGTTGGCAGCGAAGGTCCTAAAGATGTTAGGTGATATCTACCTCTACGAGCATGCGTTGGCACATCATCCGCCGGGGGAGTTTGAGTTCTTCGAAAAAGAGACGGAGAAGGCCCGCGCCAAGCTTGATCGGGCTGAGGCGAACCTAGTGGAATTTACCCGCGGTGGGGGTGTGGCCTCGGGAGAAATCCAACTGACGGGCGCCTTGCGGCGGTTAGACGATGCGCAGGCGCTCCAAGGCGAGATACGCACACAGATCGCGAGCACCTCGCGACGCATTGCGGCACTCGAAGAAGAGCTCAAACGGATTCCTCCCCGACAGACTACACAGCTTAAGTCAGTGGATAACGCGGTTCTCCTGCAACAACTAAAATCTTCGCTGTTGAACCTGCGGTTGAAGCGCACAGAGTTGCTGACCAAGTACCAACCCACGTTTCCACTTGTGTTGGAAATAGAACAGCAGATCGCGCAGACCCAAGACGCGCTGACCGACGCGGAGCGGTCACAGGTCCAGGAGAAGACCACTGACCGCGATCCGAATTACGAGCTAGTGCGGGAGGATCTGACTCGTTCGCGGAGCGAGTTGGTGGCCCTGCAGGCCCGTTCCGCTGCTCTCGGCAGCGAGACGACGAAGTACCAAGACCAAGCCCGATGGTTGCAGCAGCAGGGTCTTAAGCAAGCGGACCTCAATCGCACCGCCAAAGCCACCGAGGACGATTATCTTCTCCTTCTTCACAAGCAAGAAGAGGCGAGGATCTCAGGCGAACTCGACAAGAGGCGCATTTTTAATGTCAGCATAGTACAGACGCCCTTCGTTCCTGCCGTACCCGTTCACTCTGCGGGACGATACTTGGTGTACTGTGCGTTGCTGGGTCTTCTTTGCGCGTTTCTCGCAGCAGCCAGCGCAGATCGGCTCGATACCAGGCTGCGCACTCCGGATGAGGCGGAGTTGATCATGGGCGCTCCTATCCTAATCACCCTACCATTCCCGTCCAGCGAGGGGACCACAGATTACCTCCGACGAATGGGTCGCCAAATCCAACAGCTGAACACCCATTGGAATCCTTGGCCAGCCCGGTCCGATGCGAAGGACCGTTCATCCACGACATGAAGGAAGAGTATGCCGAATACAGCGCAATTGCTTAATGTCCGTGAAGCCTCGCGTGACGAACCGTGCAAAACATCCCCGCCTGAGGGAGGGTGGCAAATCCCCGTCCCGATGCAGGCCATCCCGGCGAATACTTCCATTTCAGACTTAACCACTGCGGGTGAAGTCCACCTTGTTGAGAGACTGTTCTTTCTACTCGGCGAAGAAGCTCCCCGGGTGGTCGTCTTCTGCGGGGCGGAGTCGAAGGATGGATCAGAACTGATATGTGCGAAGGCCGCAGAGGTTCTGGCCGGCGTAGTGAATGATGCAATCTGTCTAATCGATGCTGATCTTAGGGCGCCGACATTGCACCTCCGCTATCGTACCGATGATGCGTGCATAATGGGTGACCATCGGCCCAGCGCCGAGAGCGAAAACTCCAAGCATGGTCCTTGGCCCAATCTTTGGGTCGTACCGGCAAGCCTGTTGAAACGCAGCCGCCCGGGTCTTCCGCTCGATCGTGTCCGCGATTGGTTAAAGAGATTACGTGAGAAGTTCGGCTACGTCTTGATCTGCGCTCCACCGCTGGGAATCGCACCAGAAGGGCTTCTATGGGGCCGGATGGCGGACGGCGTAGTTGTGACTCTGCATGCGAATTCGACAAAGCGGGAGACAGCGATGATGGTTCGCACCAGCCTCGAGCGATACAACGTTCCCCTGCTCGGAGTTGTCCTAATTACCGGCACAAAAGAGCAGAGTCAGTGAAATCAACGGCCCATCGGAAGAAGCAGATTATGGGGACTCTACCGTAGGGTTGCGATCGCGTGCTCGACCTCTTCGGGCATCCAGGCTTTTCCACGATCCGCTGGTTTTTTTCGAAGCTTCAGGATCATGATTTAGGGGACCAACATTTTGACTGGATCTCCACATTCCGAAGACGCCAAACCTGCAGGGCTCGTTCTTGTGCCGGTTGCCGCGCCAAACTGCGAGGAAGGGGAAGCTCCGCCCAAGCTGCTCGGAGATCAAGACCAGACCACTAAAACCGACGCTACGGAACACCGAAACGCTTTCGCCCCGGGAGAGAGCAAGAAGCCGGTAGTTCGCTCGCGAATGTTCTTGCACGATGTCGCGTTGACCATGTGTGCCGAGGCAACGGCGGTGATCTCAAACCTGGTAGTGGCTTCAATACTGAGCCGCGGCGCTGGAGCACGCGCTTTGTCGCAGTATCTGTTGGTGCGTCGGGTGCTTAGTTGGATTGTGGCTGCAGCACTGCTCGGCCTCGTGAACGGCCTGCCTCGCTTCGTTGCCCACGCGAGCGGTCACGCAGAACCCAATGGGCCCGCGTATTTCCTAGCCGCCTCGATATGCATGATCCCCAGCGCCCTGATCGTCGGCGGATTCATGATTATGTATCGCGAGGTCTGTGCGCGTTGGTTATTTGGGGACGTCCAAGAGACGGGAATGGTGGTGGCACTGGCGCTGTTGCTGCTCGGCTTCGCAATTCATCGAGCCGTATACGGATACTACCGCGGACTGTTGGATATGACGAACGCAAACGTCCTTGAGATTTGCAATGCGACGCTGTTGCCGCTTGGGGTGGTAGTAGTGCTTTATCGCAGCGAACCGGTGGCAGTGATGATGGGCGCAATTGGTTTGTCGACCACCGCCCTGAGCGCAGTGTTCGCTGTTCCCGTGTTGCGACAGGTGCGCCGCGCACCGGCAAGGAAGATACCGAAGTTTTGCGGAGAGTTGCTGTGGTACGGAACTCCGCGCGTTCCGGGTGAGTTTGGAGCGGCGGCTTTGACAGCACTGGGGCCCATGATGGCGGCCCATTACATGAAGATCACGCAGGTATCTCCGCTGTTGTTGGGTTTGAACCTACTGATGGTGACCGGCTATGCGGCAGGACCGCTTGGTGTGGTGCTTCTATCCAAGGTCAGCATGATGCTCGGTAAAAATCAATATGACCAGGTGCAAGCTCGGCTGCGGTTGCTGCTGATCGCGGTGATAGAGATTTCTGTCTTTACGTGCATACAGCTTGCGGTATTTGCTGATGTAGTGGTGCGCGCATGGGTAGGACCGGCGTTCCTCAACGAGATGGGCGTCATTCGCATCGTCCTGTTGGCGATTCCTCCATACCTTTTTTTCGTGACTCTGCGCAGCACCATAGATGCGGTAACGGTGAAGCCATTCAACACCGTGAATGTTCTGGCCAGTCTCGGGGCATACCTGGCCCTGATGGCGGCCTGGATCCAGTACTTTCCCGACCGTTCATTACTCGCGGGAATTGCGGGAGCTCTGCTCAGCTCACAGATTCTGCTCGCAACACTCACATTGCGCACCTTCCGCAGGTTCTACGGATTAAGGCTTCCGTGGCGCCAGTTGAGTCCATCATTTGTAACAGCGACTGCGCTAGGCGGAATTGCATTCGTTATCCGGTGGTTGTCAGGTAACTCCCTGCCCCTTTGGCTGGCCATCCTCCTCGAACTGTCCCTGACTGTGGGATATCTGGGCGTGCTGGCGCATAGAAAGTCAGAGTGGATTTCTTATATGTGGAACGCGGGATTCTGTGGAAACGCCGAATGGGAACCTGAACTGGCGTGCGGGAGGAAGGCATGACACACGTAATTCCAGCGCCCCCCGCACTTGTCGTGATTCTGCCCATGGGAGGGCTCGTGGCGCTCATCGCGGCAGCAGGCTATCTCGGCATCCATGCGGATCCCCTGGTCATCGTTGCGATCTCCGTGTTCGGGATCGTGGCGTTGGCGTTGGCTATACGGCATCCCGCGGCACTTGTCACCCCTGTGCTGTTCATTCCCAGACTCAAGGAAGTTTCCGTTTTGACCGGAGTGGGCCCGGCAGGCCACTGGACGGCGTTGCAGGTGACTGGCGGCTTGCTCGTGGCGGCGATTCTTCTGCGCTGGCTGTTGAGTTCGCCTCGACGTGAAGATCGCTCCCACCAAACTAGTGCGGCCTCATCAGACCTCGGGAAGGGCGATCCAAGACTGGGGACGATGGCTTTTCTGCTGTTTGCTGCGATGGTGGCCTTCAGTTATATCTACACAGCTTCTCCGAGCTATGGGGCAGAGAAACTACTGGGCTTTCTCACGCTGGGCAGTGGATTGTTCTTCCTGTCTTTTCTTGTCTGCGCCAGCGAGACAGATATGCGGGATTTGATCATTGGAACCGCTCTCTTCGGAATGGTGGTCGCTGCGAGCAGCCTGAGTTTCAGTGCCACCGGTGCCGGGGCACCTGGAGATAACCCGTCGCACATCGGTAAAGGGCAGGTAATCGGACTCGCGATTCTGCTGCTATTGTATTCGAATTTCGCGAATCGCTGGTTGCGCGTTTTGGTGATCTGGGTGTGCATCCCATGCCTGGCCCTCGGGCTGGTCTCATCCGAGGCGCGGGGGCCATTATTCTCGCTCTTGATAGTGCTGGGGATGAGCTTCTTTGTCCCGGGAATGCGTTCGTCGCCCATGGTTTCACGACGGACGATGCTCGTTGTCGCCGCAGTACTGGTGGGCGCAGTAGGACTGTTGTCGGCGCACTGGTTTTATGGGGCCGAAGCTGCAAAATTCCGCTTCAAGACGATTGAAATTGCCGCTTTGGCTCAGGGTTCTGGAGAAGCGCGGGGAACGGCGGTGCAGCGGTTGGGATACTACAGCGCCGCCTTGGATGCGTGGATTCAGCGACCTCTAATGGGCTGGGGAGTGGGAGGGTGGAGCATGGTGTACTGGCATGTCGACGATCGTCAATACCCCCACAACCTGTTCCTCGAGGTGCTTGTGGAACAAGGCCTCGCTGGCTTGGCAATTCTTTTGTTTTTCCTAACTGTTGTGCTTCGCACTTTAACAGCGACCTGGACGGTGACTACGCGCCGATTTCCATGGCTGCTGCCGTGCGGGATTTATCTCTTGGGCATCTCGATGGTCAGTGGTGATCTCGATGATGATCGTTTTGTTTGGTTCTGGTGCGGGCTAATGCTGGGTGCCTGCGCACTGGCGCACCGCATATCAGGCGAAATCGTGCCAACCGAGAAAGTATACGGGATTTCCGGCTACGCGCCGGAATTTGCGGTGGTTGAGCCGCCGTTCTTGAGCGAATAGTCCAGCTCTCCTTTTTGCTCCATATGGCTTTGGGGAATCTGTCATGCGTATTTACCTGAAAATGCCAGATGATGCTATACCAGCGCTCCGCTCTCGACTGAACTATGCGTTTCGCCTGTTCTGCGCCATCTACGGTCATGAACCGCTCGTCGAGCCTGCGAAAGCCGAGAATCCAGATGTCACTCTCCGGTACACTCAATCATTCTCGAAAGCTCCGGCCGCTGCCGAACGGACGGTATGGTTAAGTCGCGGCTATCGTGCGCGCAGACTCCGCGCCCCTGCACCTCCTCCCGTGAAGTATGCCGGAAAGGGTATTACAACTCTTCTGCACCATGTACCAAAGGGTGAGCATGATCCGGATTGGCTTTGGGAGATCTTTGAATGGGTCTCTTGCGCAGACGAATACAGCGTCTCTCTACATGACCGGGTGGGCAGGCCACTTTTTGCCGCCACATACGCGGGACGCTACAACATCAACATGTTTATTCCTTATGCTGCGATTGCAATGCGCGGTCTTCAGCGCGCGATTTGCCAGGTTCTTCCGGGTGAGCCAGAAACACCTCGTGGCCCGGACGAGACGCGCTCGCACCTGATGATTCCTACTCATGACATCGATTATTTCCCGATGAGCCGGTGGCATGCGGTCAATCGACTCCTTCGCAACGCCGTGTTCTCGGGTTTAGTGGCCAAGCACTCCTTACTGGGAATGCGGCAGGCAGGAATGGCGCTACAGGTGGCGATGGGAAGGCGCCTCGACCCGCTGCATCAAATCGTTCAACTGGCCGAGGAGGAGCGCAGCCGCGGGTTCAGCGCGAGCTATTACTTCCTGACTCGGCATGCCCATCGAAGGGATGCATCCTACACGCTGAAGCATTCTATCGTCTTGGATCTCATGCACTGGCTCGAATCGCAGGGCATGGAAGTGGGCGTCCACGGCTCGTATTCATGCATGGAGCACGCGTGTGGGCTACAGAACGAAGTGACCGATATGCATGACCACGGGTTTCATCCCCAAGGGGGACGACAGCACTGGCTCCGCTACACGCTGGAGCGCTTGATTCCGGCGGTGGAGCGCGCTGAGCTCAGCTATGACACTTCGATGGGATGGTCAGACATGATCGGCTTTCGCGCCGGAGCTTGTTTTGCATTTCCTCCCTACGACTTTGGCAAAGAGAGCGCAGCTTCTTTCCTCGAAATCCCGATGGTGGTTATGGATCAGTCGCTTGAGCCGAAACGCGACGGATTGGAAGAGATGCTCGAGCGGGCTACTGCGGTTCTGGCCGCCAGCCGGCAGATGGGATGGGGCGGTATCTCACTGCTGTGGCATCCATCCGCTTTTGGAAATGCATGGTTGCCGTCCGGAGTCGGAGAAATCTTCTGGAAGTTGGCTGATCTTCGAACCAGCTGCAACGACGTTTGGATGAAGGCGTCAGACTTCATGGAGAGAATACAACAGCGATACGTCAGTGTCGGGCTCTTACCTGCGAGGGATCATCCGTCTGCATCGGAGGATCAACTCTGCGAAATCTCCGGCTTTGCGACGAAAGTGGAGCGGGCCGGCTAGAGAATCTCGAAGTGTTCAAGGCAATTCAGCCACGCGTGAGAGTGGTCAATTAAACGGGGATTTGCCAAAAAGGAGTGTGCCCATTGGCGATGCGAGGATTGGTCATCGTGGCGGGGTTAGGAGAAGTCGGCAACCCGCTCTTGCAGATACTGTCGCGCACATATTCCTGCGCCGGCATCGATGTGGACCCGGTACAGATTGAGGAGGAGTGCTCAGTATTTCACGTTTGTTATCCGTTTCAGATCGCAGGGTTCGGCCTGATCACTGTGGAGTACATCCGGCGATTCCGTCCGGAACTCACGATCATCCACGCCACCGTTCCACCCGGAACGACGCGACAAATTCAAACTGTAATCGGAGATTCTCTCGTCGCCTACAGCCCGGTGCGCGGCAAGCACGCGAACATGCAGGCGGAGATGCTGCACTATCGAAAGTTCGTGGCGGCAGTGAAGCCGGCCGCCAAGGAAGCGGCGGTGGAGCATCTCAACCAGGCCGGATTCCAGACAACAACCATTGGATCGCCAGACATAGCCGAATTAGCCAAGCTTTTGGAGACGACCTATCTAGGTGTCCTGATTGCTTGGACGCAGGAAATGGAACGGCTGGCGATGCACTACGGCGGTAGCTTCAGCGAAGTAAACCGCTTCGTTGAGGAGGTCGACTACCTGCCTTCGCACATCTACCCAGGGACCATTAGCGGGCATTGTGTCCTGCCCAATATCAACCTCCTTCGCTCCCGGGTGCATTCCAAGTTTCTCGACCTGGTGGTGGAGTCAAATGATCTCAAAACGCAATCACAGCTGACGGTCTGAATGGGAGCGAGCCATGATGAGAACCGGATTGATCGGTTTGGGGTATTGGGGACCTAACCTTGCGCGAGCTCTGTCACAGGCCAGACAGAGCGAGTTTGCAGCTTGTTGCGATCTCGATGCGGCCCGTCGGCAAAAGATTGCACGCCAATATCCGGGTGTTGCCATGTTCAACAATGTCGACGACCTCCTGGACTCGGACGTGGAAGCAGTCCTGGTCGCAACACCCATCGCAACCCACTACGAGCTTGCGCGCCGCGCCCTGCTAGCCGGGAAGCACGTGTTCGTTGAAAAGCCTTTGTCTGATACGAGCGTGCGGGCGCGCGAACTGAAGATCATGGCTCGATCACTCGGACGAACTCTGATGGCAGGACACACGTTCGTCTACAGCCCATCGGTCGTAAAGATAAAGGAACTGATAGATTCGGGTGCCTTGGGCGAAATCTACTATCTCAGTTTTTCGCGGGTCAATCTCGGACTTTACTGCAAGGATGTGGACGTGGTTTGGGATCTTGCCGTTCACGACGTTTCGATCTTGCTGTACTGGCTTGGTGAGATGCCGGCCCGGGCCTGCTCTTTCGGCCGAAGCTGTGTGCAACGGGCCAAGCGCGATGTAGCCAGCCTGTGGTTTCAATTCGCCAGCGGGCCGGTGGCTTGGTGCGAAGTGAGCTGGCTTTCGCCGCAGAAGATGCGCCGGACGTGCGTGGTCGGATCCGACCGCATGGTTGTTTATGACGATACCGAGCCAAGCGACAAAGTGAAGATCTACGACCGGGGCGTAAATTTGCGACAGCCTGAAAGCTTTGGTGAGTTTCAACTCTCGTATCGGCTCGGAGACATGGTGGCCCCGAACCTTTCCAACACTGAACCATTGTTGACCGAGGTCGAACATTTTCTTGAGTGCGCCGAAACGAGTTCTGCGCCCCGCACAGGAGGCGCGTTCGGCGAGGATGTTGTTCGAGCGATCGAGATGGCAACAGATATTGGGTGGCAAGCCAGTGATCAGTCGGAAGAGACTGCGGTCTCGTCCAGGTTCTCTTGAGTGCATTGCAGAGAGGGGGGGAACGGCTATGAGCACCTCAGCACGGGCGGCAGAACAGGAGGTCTTCATCCACCCGCGGGCGCTGGTGGAATCGAATAGTATCGGCCCCGGAACGCGGATCTGGGCCTTCGCTCACGTGATGGAAGGGGCTCGAATCGGCTCGCGGTGCAATATTGGCGATCATGCGTTTGTCGAGTCCGGTGCGATCGTCGGGAACGATGTCACGGTGAAGAATGGCGTGGCTATTTGGGACCGCGTGACGATCGAAGACGGAGTGTTCCTCGGCCCCAACTGTGTTTTGACAAACGACCTGAACCCACGAACGAATGTTCGCAAATCCCGAGGAGAGTTGACGCCCACTAGGATCGGCGCGAATGCGACAGTGGGAGCCAATGCCACCATCGTTTGTGGCGTGACCGTTGGCCAGGGTGCATTCATCGGGGCGGGCGCCGTGGTGATTCGTTCCGTTCCCGATTTTGCATTGATGGTGGGCAATCCTGCGCTGCAGATCGGGTGGATGTGCGCCTGTGGGCATAAGCTGCGATTGCCGGTTTCAGTCAGCGAAGGGACTTTCGTGACCTGCGGTGATTGCCACCGTGAGCTAACCGTCGCGGCTGAGGGGCTGGCCCCGGCTGCCAATGCCGCAGGCGTCCTCAAGGGGGCGCAATGACTCCCAACACGATGAAGGCCGACTCCTTTATCTCCACCCCCAGGATTCCGTTTCTCGACCTGAAGGCCCAATATTCCTCCATTCGCGACGAGATCGAGGAAGTCGTCCACGATGTACTCAAGTCTGGTCACTATATTGGTGGCGCGAGGTTGGATCAATTTGAGGAAGAGTTCGCTCGCTACGTGGGAGCCCGCTATGCAGTTGGGACCGCATCCGGCACAACCGCGCTCGAACTTGTTATGCGTGCCTTGGGCCTGGGCCGAGGCGACGAGGTAATCGTCCCTACAAACAGCTTTTTCGCTACCGCGGAGGCGGTAAATAACGTAGGAGCGACGCCGGTGTTTGCCGACGTAGATCCAGACACGTTTCACATGGATGCCGCGTCGATGGAGCAATGTATCACCGGTCGATCACGCGCGCTTGTTCCCGTTCACCTCTACGGTCGCGCGATGGACATGACGGCGGTCGTCAGACTGGCGCGTGCACATGGGCTCATGGTTGTGGAGGACGCTTGCCAGGCGCACGGGGCGAGGCTGACGGGCGTTCGAGTCGGAGGGGCGGATTGGCCTGCGTGCTTCAGCTTCTATCCCGGCAAGAACCTTGGGGCGTATGGCGAAGGGGGCGCGGTTACCTGCAATGACGCCGAACTAGCGCAATCCATCCGCATACTGCGCGACCATGGCAGCCCGGTCAAGTATCAACATCTTGTAGTGGGAACTAATTCCCGATTGGACGCAATACAAGCCGCGGTGCTGTCGGTGAAACTGCGCCGATTGGACGACTGGAATCGCAGGCGCGCAGAACTCGCCGGAATCTATTTTCGCGGTCTGGGAGAAACAAACCTGATCATGCCAGCGATTGCGCCCGAGGGAGGGCACAATTACCACCTCTTCGTGGTTCGCACTTCGCAACGGGACTTGTTGCGCAAGTTCCTAGCTGAGCGAGGCATCGAAACCGGGATTCACTATCCGCAGCCGATCCACCTCACGCCCGCGTACCAGGCGCTTGGCTACCCAGGACGCGGTAGTCTGCCCGTCGCCGAGCGCTTGGCCACAGAAATACTTTCTCTGCCGATTTATCCGGAGCTTACACGCGAACAGACACAGGAAGTCATTCTCGCGGTGCGGGAGTTCGATGACTTGGTTCGAGAACCAGACTGGATTTTCAATAAAGCGCACGGTCAAGTGGCTTAGATCAGATCTTACCGAAGGACAAACTTATGCCTGACAGAATGTCGAGCCAACCGCCACCCATCGAACGGCCACTGGTTTCGGTGGTCCTGGCCACATACAACGAGGTACATGTCATCGAGCGCTGCCTGGAGTCGATCCTGACCCAGCGGTTGACGAGCCCTGAGAGCGGCCCAATCAACATCGAAGTCCTCGCGGTGGATGGAATGTCAGACGACGGAACTGTCTCGATTCTCCACCTATTTGCAGCAAGGGATACGCGGCTTCGCGTGGTGACAAATGAAAAACGTCGAGCGCCATTCGCGTTCAACCTGGGTTTGCGGCATGCACGCGGCGACTATGTGTGTATCTTCGGCGCGCACACGGTTTACCGCCAAGACTACGTCGTCACTTGTCTTGGTGAACTGCTTGCGCAGGGGGCGGCGGCATGTGGTGGCCGCGTGGTCACCGTGCCCGCGAACCGCTCTCTTGGGGCGCGGCTCTCCGCCTGGGTGATGAGCCATCCCTTTGGCTCTTCGCGCAAGTCATTCCGTACCCAGCGCGAAGGCCCGGTCGACACGGTGAACTACCCGCTATTCCGGCGCGACCTAGTGCTCGCGACTGGAGGCTACGACGAAAAGCTGCCGCGTAACCAGGACAACGATCTAAACCAGAAGCTCCGCTCTATGGGGCACACATTGTGGTGCACCTGGAAAACGCAGTGCCAGTATTCCCCGAAGGGTACGGTGAAAGGATTGCTGCGCTATGCGTTCGGAAATGGGCTCTGGAACGCGCTGACATTCTGGATCAACCGCGACGCAATGGCCGTGCGTCATTTCATTCCTCTCGGGTTTGTATTGTGTCTGCTGGCGTTTGGCCTGCTGGCGGCAACGGCGGCGATGGTTCCTTCGCACTATGCCCTTGCGATGGCTTTGCCACTTGCTTTGTGTCTCAGTCTGCATCTGTTTATCGGTGGCCTAGCAGCGCTGCAGGTCTCAATACGCGAGCGCTCGTTCGGAGCATGGTGGCTGCCCCCAGTGTTTCTCGCTTTCCACACTGCGTATGGATACGGCACTCTGGTTGGCTTCGCCGGTCAGCTCTGGGCAGCGTTCCTGCGAAAAGTACTTCCAAGGCACGGCGGCTTTACCTCAGGAAAGAATGCTGCATTGCCTTGAATTCAAGATCCGGGCCGCAAGTTCGAGAGTACTCACGTACGTTTCCTTACGGCATCAGCACCCGTCCTAAGGAGTGTGTGCCATGATTTCCAAAGCGACCAGTTTTCTTCCCTTTCACGTGCCACTCATCGAGCAGGATGACATCCGTGCGGTCATCGAAGTCCTTGAAAGCCGCTGGCTCACAACCGGGCCAAAAGCAGCTCGATTCGAGCAGGACTTCGCACGCTTCGTCGGTGCGCGCCACGGAGTCGCCGTCAATTCCTGCACGGCAGGGCTGCATGTGGCATTGGAGGCGATTGAAATTCGCGAGGACGACGAAGTGATCGTCCCCACCCTAACCTTCGCAGCTACTGCGGAGGCGGTGCTCTACTTCAAAGCACGCCCAGTGCTGGTCGACTGCGAGCCGGATACCTTTAACGTTGATCCCGTGTTGGTGGAACGCGCAGTTACCTCGCGCACCCGAGCCATCGTGCCGGTTCACTTCGCCGGACAGCCCTGTGATATGACGCGTTTATCCCTGATCGCTCGTAAGCACAGCCTGAAGATCATCGAGGATGCGGCCCATGCGCTACCTGCCAGATACAGAGGGAAGATGGTTGGTACGGTGGGCGACATGACCTGTTTCTCCTTCTATGCCACGAAGAACATCACGACGGGCGAGGGCGGAATGGTTACCACAGAAAACGAGTCCTGGGCGGACCGGATGCGAATTATGCGCTTGCACGGCATAAGCAAAGATGCATGGAAGCGCTATTCCAACGAAGGCACCTGGAAATATGAGATCCTGGCACCCGGTTTCAAATACAACCTCACTGACATGCAGGCGGCGTTGGGGCTCACCCAACTGGCCAAATGTCAGAGCATGTGGGCCCGTCGCTGCGAACTCGCACAGCGATACACAGACGCATTCCTTTCTCTGGATGCTTTCGAAGTTCCTACCGTCCGGTCCGACGTTCAACACGCTTGGCACCTTTACGTGCTTCGTGTTTGTCCCGGTGTGCTCTCCATTCACCGCGACCAGCTGATCGAAGAACTCAAGCAACGGGGTATAGGGTCCTCAGTCCACTTCATTCCACTCCACACGCACCCTTACTACCGAAAAACTTGGCGATACCGGCGAGGTGATTTTCCGGTGGCGGAGGACTACTTCGATCGCTGCATTTCGCTTCCCCTTTATCCGGCCATGAGCGACAATGACCAACAGCGCGTGATCGACGCGATATTGGAAATCGCCAGGTTGTATTGGCGCTCTTCGGGTCCAATCCGCGTGGTCTCACGAGATGATCCAGAACAACAGTTCGGTCGTGACCTGGCCAACCACCCGGCGGTTCCCTCCTCAGTTGTTGTCGCCAATTCCACACATGCGGAGCCGCGTGCTGGCGTGTACCGGCGGTTTGGAAAGCGCGTCCTAGATCTCACTGGTGCGGCCTTCGGCCTTGTTATGACTTTTCCTCTCTTGGCCATCTGTGCAGCAGCCGTGTGGCTCAGCTCGCCCGGGCCTCTTCTGTTTCGGCAACAACGGGTCGGACAGTGCGGTCGGCCTTTCGAACTTCTAAAATTTCGCACCATGATTCGCGGGAGCGACGGCCCTCGCATCACGGCTGCAGGCGATCAGCGGGTGACCCGCGCAGGCCGATGGTTGCGTCGATGGAAATTAGACGAACTGCCGCAACTTATTAATGTTCTCAAGGGCGAGATGGCATTGGTGGGCCCGCGACCTGAGGTAGCGGAATACGTCGCTACTTATACGCCGCAGCAGAGGAGCGTACTCCAGGCCAAGCCGGGCATCACCAGTCCGGCATCCTTGTTCTACGTGCACGAAGAAGAAATACTCGCGCGATACTCGGAGCACGAGGATTTCTATGTGCGCGTACTGCTGCCGCACAAACTGGAAATAGATCGGGCGTACTGCCGCTGTACCAGCCTGGCTGTCGATCTAAAGATTCTCTTGGCGACGGCCACGCACCTACTACCGGGCGGAAGCGCGAGCGGCGCATCGGCACTTGAGATCCTCTCGATGGTTCCAAGCGCAGAGGCTGAGACTCGCGGATCGTGACTCGGCACGAGGAATGCAGAACTCCGCCACGGAAGATTGTTTTTCGAAGCAAGCCAATCTCAGCAAATACAACTTTATGCTGCATCTTCAAGACAGGTTTCACGGAGGTTACATGCTGTTTCCTAGTGCCGTATCCCCAAATGCGTCAGGAGTCTCGAATGCTGAGGCCGAGGTTGTACTCTCGCACGTGCCGAACCCGGCGTTAGCCTGGCTTCAAAAAGCAGGCGACGGCCATATTCGCGGCGCGCAATCGACAGTCGACGGCGCGATCATCGTGCTGTCTTTCCTGACATCGTTTCAATTGCGCTACGACGGAAGCATCGCGGGCGTTCACGCGCTGCAATTCGTGCTGTGGGTTCCGGTGCTGGTCTTTGGCAGGATCGTGCTCCTTCGCAAATTGGGAATCCATCGGTTCATGTGGCGATTCGTGTGTCTCCCCGATGCAGTTGCTATCGCCCGCTCCTTGCTGATGATGACAGGTGCGCTCCTTCTGTTGCGATGGCTGTATCCCGGGAGTGCACCCTTGGCGTATTGGCTTCGGCTCCCGATGGGCATCATTGTTCCCGAATACCTGCTGAGTCTGGGAGGTCTCCTGACGATTCGCGGAATCTGCCGGATTGCGCAGGAGCGAAGCGACAGGTCTGCCAAAGATCAGGGATGGCGGAGGAGGAGGGTTGTGCTTTATGGGGCGGGACGCGCAGGGGTGCTGCTGGCGCGTGAACTGGCCAGCCATAGCGGGTTCGAGATTGTAGGATTCGTCGACGACGATCCGCAGAAGGCCGGTTCGGTGATCGCTGGAATCCGCGTACTGGGTTCGGGAGATGCATTGGAGAGCTTGGTGCGCCGGCGGCAAGTAGATGAAGTGATGATTAGCATCGCCGCCGCTCGATCGGCAGAGCTGACGCGCATTATTTCCCGCTGCAAGACTATCCACGTGGACACTCGCGTCGTTCCCTCAGCCGAGGAGATCATTGCTGGACATGTGAATATCAGTCACGTGCGCGAAATCCGGGTCGAGGATCTGCTGGGACGATCGACCGTCGTGGCCGGGGAGTTCGGCCCACACACGCGGGACGTGTATCAGAACAAACAAGTGCTGGTCACCGGCGCCGGCGGCTCGATTGGAAGCGAACTCTGCAGGCAGTTGCTGCTGCTCAAACCTGCAAAGCTGGCCATCCTCGACAAGGATGAGAATTCCATCTTTGAACTGGAGCACGAGTTGAAGGTTCGTGCTCCTGAGATACCTATAGAGCCATTGATTGCCGACATCAAGCTCCGCGACCGAATTGCGGACGTGTTCGGGGAGTTCCGTCCGCAGGTTGTGCTGCACGCTGCGGCGCACAAGCATGTTCCGCTCATGGAAAGGCATCCGTGCGAAGCCGTCCTGAACAATGTTATGGGGTTAAGGAACGTAATTGAGGTATGCCGTGCGCTTAACGTGGAACGCTTTGTTTTCATTTCCAGCGACAAGGCAGTGAATCCGACGAACGTGATGGGTGCAACCAAGCGTATCGGTGAGAAACTCCTGATGATGTATGCGGGCGGGTCAATTCGGTCTGCGTCGGTACGTTTCGGCAACGTAATGGGAAGTCGAGGTAGCGTGATCCCGCTGTTCCAGCGGCAGATCGAGGCAGGCGGTCCTGTCACCGTGACCCACCCTGATATTGTTCGCTACTTCATGACCATTCGCGAGGCCGTGCAACTCGTGCTTTGCGCAGGGAGCCTGGCCGGGGGCGCGGAAACCTTCGTACTGGACATGGGAGATCCGCGACGAGTGATCGACCTTGCGCGACAAATGATCGAGTTGGCGGGATTGGAGCCAGACAAGGATATCCAAATCGCCATTACCGGCCTGCGCCCGGGGGAAAAGATGGAGGAGGAATTGATTGGTCCGGCGGAGACACTTCAAAGCACACGATTCGATAAGGTGTTCGAGATCCCGGGTGCACCATTCGATGAACAAGCGTTTCGGAGCGATGTCGACGCCCTGATTCTGATCGCGCAAAGGGGGGATCGCGAAACGCTCTGTAGACAACTCACAATCATGGGTCTGAGTTATCAGCACCCTTCGCTTCACGCTCATCTGACCCCTGATCGTAATTCTGACCCGCGCCTCGTAATCGATGAATATCGGTCACTTTGACGCTATGCGCCACTGGAGGCGAGAAATAACATAAACCGCCTGAGAGCGACGTGCAACCCAAAGTGGATGGTGGAAATATGGAAATCGATAAAGCCGATTCTCACCGGATGACTAGCCGGATGCTCAAAACTGAGCCGAGCCCAGTTCGCCGAGTTATCGCGCCGCCACCTGCCCCGCCGAGAATAGCGTTCGCGCCAAGGATAAAACCTGCGATAAGATCGCATGGAATGACGATGTCTGTGCGCGTCGCCATTATCGGTGCCGGACCATATGGTTTATCAATCGCAGCACACCTGCGTGGTCGGGGCGTGGGATTCCGAATTTTCGGTAATCCTATGGAGAGCTGGCGCACACGAATGCCCGCAGGAATGTTATTGAAGTCTGATGGCTTCGCTTCCGACCTTTATGATCCGGAACAGAGCGTCACGTTGAAACGCTTCTGTGCGCAAATGGGCGTTCGCTACGCGGATAGCGGACTTCCGATTCCGGTTGAAGTCATGGCCTCGTATGGACTCCACTTTCAGGAACACCTCATTCCAGACCTTGAGAACAAATCGGTTGTTGCTCTGGATCGATCGTCGAAAGAATTCCTACTGCAGCTCGATAATGGAGAAACGCTGATTGCTCAGCGGGTCATCGTCGCCGTTGGCAGTAGCTATTTTCAATACGTACCGCCGCCCCTTGCGCATCTGCCCCTGGAATTCATTTCCCACAGCGCTCAGCATCACGATTTGAGCCCGTTTGCCGGGCATGACGTGACAGTAGTGGGGAGCGGGGCCTCGGCCCTCGACCTTACGGCCTTACTGCAAGAAGCAGGCGCTCAAGTGCGCCTCGTTGCACGCAGATCATCCCTGGTTTTTCTCTCGAAGCCCGGTCCCCGATCCCTTTGGCATCGTGTCCGTTATCCTATCTCCGGCATAGGCGGCGGCTGGAGAAGTTGCTTTTTTGCAAATGCTCCGATGTTGTTCCGGTATCTGCCACAGCAGACCCGTCTGCGGACCATAAAGACCTATCTTGGTCCAGCAGGAGGGTGGTTTATCAAGGATCGCATAGAAGGGCATGTTCCCGTGCTTCTGGCTTGCACTCCTGCTCATGCCGAGGTGAGAGGCGGACGGATCTACATGCAATGCAGTGGGGAGACTGCACAGTCTGAGCTGGTGACCGACCACGTCATTGCGGCAACCGGGTATCGAATCGATGTCGGCCGACTGTCTTTCCTCAGTGAGAAGGTTCGCTCCTCTCTACATTCCATCGAATGCGCCCCCGTGCTTTCAAGGAGCTTTGAATCCTCCGTCCCCGGGCTTTATTTCGTCGGTTTGGCATCAGCCCCTTGGTTTGGACCGGTAATGCGGTTTTTGTTCGGGGCTGGCTACACGGCGCGCCGCCTCTCCGAACACCTTGCCAGTCTACAAGCATTTTGAAGTCACATGTGTGGGCGAACTTCAGTGTGTCACCTGAAAACCATGACTCAGTCGCCACTTTCTGTTGACCCTGCCGCAGGCAAGATTCCCTCCTCTGGCCTCACCCCGCTCGCGCCGAAAACGCCTGCGGTGATAGTCGGTGCCGATGCAGACGGCCTTGGAATTGCGCGCTGCCTGGGACGAGCCGGTGTGCCCGTTATTGTGGCAGACAAAGATCGCTGGCGACCCGCCATGCACTCACGATATGTGCGGCCATTTGTCGCGATGGCGATGTCCGGGCCGGCCTTGATTGACAGCCTCTTGCTACTGCGGTCGAGCCTCAACGTCACACCTTTACTATTCGTGACCACGGACCTCCAGGTTCGCACCATCTCGGAGCATCGGCACCGACTAGCGGGGTCTTTTCGCATTCGTCTGCCGGAACGGTATTGCATTCGTCAGCTGTTGCACAAACTGACTTTCCAACACCTCGCTGAACTGCACGGGTTTCCCGTGCCGCGCGCAATTCATGTGGGCGATGAAAGAGACTTCGCGAAGTTCTCCCAGATAGAGTTTCCTGCAGTAATCAAGCCAGGCAATAAGGAGCTTTTCTTTAGTGGCAAAGCGCCTCGCGCGCAAAAAGTCTGGTCCCGCGACGAAGCCGAATCTTTATGTCGGGCGATTCTCCCCGAGGCGCCGGATCTAGTCATCCAGGAGTGGGTGGAGGGCGAGGATAGCGACATTTACTTCTGCCTTCAATACCGCGGTGAGGACGGCGTGAAGGTCAGCTCTTTCGTCGGGCGGAAACTCCGCTCCTGGCCGCCTCAGACAGGCAGTACAGCAAGCTGCACCGCGGCACCGGAAGTGGAGAGTCTTCTTGACGAGCTGACCACGAAATTCTTTGACAAGACACACATGGTCGGCATGTGCAGTATGGAATTCAAGAAGGACCGCCACAGTGGAAAGTACTTCATGATCGAACCAACTGTCGGCCGCGCGGATTGGCAAGAAGAAGTCGCTTGTGTCAATGGCATCAACATTCCGCTGACCGCCTACAACTACGAACTTGGCTTTCCATTGCCCGAGCTCAGAACACCCCGCTCTCCCGTTGTTTGGATACATCCCCCGTCGTATTTTCGTTCCATCTTCTGTGCCCAGTCTTTTCGCGACGGACGCGCGACACCGACGCGAATGAAAAGCCCTTGTTGGAGCCTGCATGACCCGGTACCCTCCGCCTTCTTTGTCCTCGAATGGATGAGGAAGTTCTGGAGCCCGAGCCGATGGCGGGATCTCATTTCCGAGCGCAGCCATGGGAAACAGTGAAACCCGGTCACCTGGTCGACGACCGAGCGGACTACGTGGCCCCCCTCGGCACTCTACTGCCAGGCCGTCCGCGATAATCGAACTGAAGGAATAAATCGACGTCAGCGCGAACGAAGCTCGTACGACACGTGTATCTCACCCCAGTTTGCTCTCCCAAATTGCACTTTCCGAGCCGCTGCACCAAAGTGCCACTTCCTGCACCGGTCCACAAAAGAGGCCGAGAATGGAAGTGCCGGTCGAATGGCGGGAGGGCGGTCGGCCAAAAGCGGCCACTTAGGGTCACCTGAAAACCGGCCACTTTGAGGGGCCGAGACATTCACTCCGGCAGAGGCCAATAGCCTCTGTTTCCATGGGGAATGTTTTGAGCAGATCGAAGCGGGATCAGGTCATAGCGCTGGGGCGTGTGGGATGGCCTCTGCGGCGGATTGAGCAGGCGACGGGAGTACGTCGCGAAACAGCGGGCGATTACCTGAGGTCAGCGGGAATCGTGATACGCAGGCCGGGGAGTTCGGGCAAGAACTCACTGGCAAAAGCGGCCACTTTGGTGACCACCGACTCTGAGAGCGCGGATTCAAAAGCGGCCATAGAGGTGACCACCGGTCTTTTACTGGGGAAGACGAGTTCGACCCCGGATACTGAGCGCTCGGTCAGCGCCTGTCAGCCAATGCCGAAATCATCGCGCTGGAGTTGGAGCGCGGGCGCAACGCCATGGGCATCTGGCAGGATCTTGTCGACAGCCATGGGTTTGCGGGC
>Ga0137378_10000409_pt1 | contig 32307 bp, 27 predicted proteins | sample SagtaG_21_FD_104813 | JGI IMG/M metagenome (GOLD analysis project Ga0137378, IMG submission 104813) | Vadose zone soil microbial communities from Sagehorn Ranch, Mendocino, California, USA - Sage2_L_60_16 metaG | ecosystem: Environmental > Terrestrial > Soil > Vadose zone | place: USA... | reverse complement strand
CACGCATGGACTTACATTTCTAGCCAATTACACGTGGGCGAAAGATCTGAGCAACGCGCCGGATTTCCGGTCACCGATGTTCGAAGCGTCGATTCCCCAGAACAATAACGACCTCGCGGCTGAAAAGGGCCCGGCCTGCGATGTGCGGCACCGCTTTTCGCTGAGTGCGGTCTATGCGATTCCGGGGCTAAACAAAACGGCCTGGACCAGCGCCGTCACCAAGAACTGGCAATTCTCAACCCTGTATCAAGTGCAAACCGGATTTCCGTTCACGATTTCAGTGTTTGGCGATACCGCCAACTCGGGTACGGTGCTGGGTGAGAATCCCATCCGCGCAAATTCCACAGGCAAGCCAGTTTTCGGCCCCGGCACTCATACCGCCTCCCAATGGTTTAGTACCGCTTTAGGGACAGCGGCGTTTGCCGCACCGGCGGCGTTCACATTCGGCGATATTGGACGCAACTCGGTTTACGGTCCGGGATTGCAGACTTTGGACTTCGCTGTTGCTCGCGACTTCAGCCTAACTGAACGGGCCAAGTTCCAGTTCCGTGGGGAATTTTTCAACGCGTTGAACCACACCAATCTGGGGACTCCGGATCGCTTCGTAAACACCGCCCAGTTCGGCACTATCACGCAGTCCACAACACCGGGCCGCGAAGTACAATTGAGCGCGAGACTTTCGTTCTAAGAAAGGAAGAATTACCATGAATGTTCGCAACCTACTTAAGTTTGCTTTCCCGGTATTGTTTGTTTTGGCGGCTTTCGCCGCGGAACAATCCACGAAGACCACGACTGTGAAAGGCTATGTGCTCGACTCCGCGTGCGCATTCACCAAGAGCCTGAAAAAGCCCGTCAGCTCAGAGTGCGCAATTGCGTGCGCAAAGAACGGGTCGCCGCTGGTGATCCTAACCCCGAGCGGAACAATTTACTGGCCGATCGCGGACACCACGCCCTCCAGCAGCCAGAATGACAGGCTGCTTCCCTTCGCTGGACAAAAAGTGACGGTGAGTGGGAAGGTATTTCAGCGCGGCGGTTCGACTGCGATCGTGATCAGCAAGATTGAACCGCAGGTCGAAGCCAAGAAGAACTAGCTACGCCCTTTTCCTCTACACTAAGGAGGGCCCGAGTTCATGAGCACGGTTCCCACTTCCCTGCCCAATACGGCGAAGCGCCGTTGGCGTCCAAGTTCGCGCGCGCGACAAATCATCAAGCGGATTCTGGCGACGCTGCTGGCGATCTGGATGGTGTTCGTGGGATTTATTTTCTGGGCCATGAACCAACCTCCGGAGAAATTCGGCGCGGTCATGAAGCACATGCCGTGGCCGGTATTTCTGGTTCTTCCTTTTGAGACCCTCTGGAACCACGCCCGTGGCGGTACTTTGCACGTTGGAGACGCCGCACCGGACTTTACCCTTACCAAGCTGGATAAGACCGGAACCGTCCAACTTTCGGAGCTAAGCAAGAAGCAGCCGGTGGTGATGGTCTTCGGCAGCTACACTTGACCGCCCTTCCGGCGGGAGGTTCCCGCCCTCAACAAGCTCTACGATCAGTATCAAGGCAAGGTTGCATTCCTGGTGGTTTACATCACCGAAGCGCATCCCAGCGACGTCTGGCAGATGCAGAGCAACCTCAAGGACCAGGTCGTCTTCGCCAGCCCGAAGAACGAAGAAGAGCGCGCCTTCGTTGCGGGAGCCTGCGTGCGCAAGCTGGGAATCAAGTTCCCTGCCGTCCTCGATGAGTTCGGAAATTCAACCGAGCAAGAATACACCGGCTGGCCCGACCGTATTTATTTGATTGACGGAAACGGCCGCATCGCGTTCAAAACGAAACCTGGGCCATTTGGATTCAAGCCGGACAATCTGGCGGCGGCGCTGGCGAAACTTCCGGCAAAACCCTAATTCCACAGAGAAAGGAAGGGCGGGCGAGAAACTCAAAAGCCCCACTTCTCGCAAAAGGCTCGAGGGATGACAAACCTTCTACTTCGGGGGCGCGGTCATCTCCATCGCCCAGATCGCTGCTGGGCGCATGTACATGGACGCTCGGTAGTAGCCGGTGTTCTCCCACGCTTCGGGCGTGCGGAACCAGTAGCCCTTGGTCTCATAGTTCGTGTGATAGACGCCCCAGGCGGTGCGATAGCCTTCGTCTTTCAAACCCTCGCTTAACATTAGCGCGGCCACGCCGAACGAAGTCCCGGTCCATACTTCCTGCACTTGTTCGTTGGTGGTTACGATCTTTCCGTCGGGAGCAATGCCGTTCACTGCGCCCATCTCGCCGTTGGCGAACTTCATCACGTTGAAATCGTAGATTTTCTTTAGCGCTTTGAGTTGCATCTCCCGCGGGACGAGGTCGCCCAGCCCGGTCATGTTGGCGTACCACTGGCCGGCGAGTTGATCGGCTTGAATGTCATCGCGATATTCGCTCAACGTGTCATAGCGGAAATAGTCGCCCGACCACAGTTTGCCGATATAAGTCTTTTGCCCTTTTTCAAACCACTCGCGATACTTGCTTGCTGCCGCGTTGTCTCCGAGAGTGTGCGCGATCTCTTCCGCTGCGCGCAGCGCCGCTAGCCATAAACCGCCGCAGTAGGCGCTTTCGCCGTGAACGATCCACACGTCATAGGTCTGGTCGGGATAATCATCATCCTGCGGCAGGCCGTCGCCGGTGCGATCGTACTTGCGCAGGTGTTCCAACGCTTCCTGTATTGCCGGCCAAGTGTAGCGCAGGAACGCGACGTCTTTTTTCCCGGTGAAAATGTAGTTTTTGTAGATCATCAGCACGAACTTGCTGTTCAGGTCTTTCCAGTCGTTGGTGTTCTGCCAACTGAAGGCATTGGGCAACTTGAAGGGATCTTCCTGCGGAACTCCCAGATCGTGCGGGACCGCACCTTTGGCTTTGCGCAGCCGGAACTGCAGCGAATTCGTCTGCTGCGACTTCCATTGCCACATATATTTTTCGGTCAGGTCCTCCGGCACGGTGTCGGCGAATTGCCGCATAATTTGCTTGTCGAGATCGGGCCAGAACTTCACCAACGGCATATCGCCGTAGAAGAGAACATCAAGCGTGGAGTGGTAGGGGTAATCGAAGCACTCCATGAAGGAAAATGTGTTGGGAGTAGTTGCTGAAGAATCAACCGGCCGGCCCCAGAACGAGCCGCCGTCGGTCAGGATGTACATCTCGTTGAAGAGTTCGCCGCGATACCACAGGGGCTTGCTTTCGTCATTCGCGTACGGCGCCTGCCAGGCGTCAATTTCGTTGCTCCACTTGGTCGCACCGGCAAGGCCATCTTTGGCAATCTTCCACGCGTTCTGTCCGCTGGTGCCGTAGAAATCGGTGTACCTGCGATACCATTTGCGGCCCGAGCCGAACTGGGTCACCGGCATATCCCAGGCGATGGTCATGGGAATCACGCGCTTTTCGCCGGGCTTGAGAGTGAAGCGCACGGCGATCGCCGCCGCCAGGGATTCGCCACTGCTGATCCAGGAATTGTTGTCATTGGAGAGGCGGCCGTCTTTCGAAAAGGGGGCCCAGACTTCCTGCCCCGTACCAGGCAAAAAAGTAGTCTGATATGTGATCTCTACGCCGGGGGATTCGACCGACGCCATCGCCCACTGCCCGTCGAAATCATCCTGCACACCTTTGGGATGCACTCGGTCAAACACAATTCCCTTCACGTGGCCGTTTACCGCGGGATCGTCTACGAAGCGGTTATGATTTCCATGGTCCATACTGTTGTGCATGTCAGCGCCGAAGTCGCGGAACCAGCCCAGCATATTCGTCCACGAAAGCAGCACTGACACGGTGACGGGCTTGTCGGTGGGATTCTCGGCGTGCCAGCGATACACCGCGACTGGATAACTACTCTCGCGATAATTATTAGGAAGCACGGGAGAGAATTGCTCGAGCACCACGTGAGCGGGAAACTTGTCCCAGCGGTAGTCGTACCAGGACTTGGGATAAAGCGAATAATAGTCACCCGCTCCGACGGGATAGTCCCACTTCCACGAGTCGAGAGTTCCCTTTTCCGGATGCGTGGCGGTCAGAACTTGCGCGACGCTGTCTCCGCCCTCGGATTTCTGATACATGGCAAACTGATTTGTCCACACCGTTTGATATTTGTGGACGCCGCTCTTGATGTGCCAGCGCGAGAAGTCACCGCGGTACGTGCGCGAGAAAGTTCCGGAGCCGAAACCCCCGACGGGAGCACCCTGCCAATATCCGTCGTCAATCATTCCCGAAGCTGCCAGCGCAGGCTTGCGTCCTCCGGCATTCTCGAGCGGCACACCGATGCCACGCTTCCAGGCAGCTTTGGGAATGGCGTCGCCGGCAAAGCCAAGTGGAGTGAGCAGAAGACAAACGAACAGAGCAGCGACGAGCCAATGCGCAAACGCTTTCATGAAGCTTCCTCCAGAATTGTTCCCTTGATCCCGCTCACAATGGCAGGAGAAAAACGATATTCTACACCGAATTGAGCCGGGTACAAGTTCTGATTCGGTTAACTGATTTCGCAGTTGAAAAGCCCGCAGAAAGCTGACGAAGTAGGCCCTTGCGAGCAATCGTCCCGATCTTCGCTGCCTCAGACGATGGCGGGGATATTCGGCATCATTGAGAGTCTTGCAGCCGCGATACAGAGTGCGGCCTGGAAACCAGAGTCTGTGTGGCGCTGCCGGGCTGTTTCAGCCGCATCAGCGGATCGCCAAACAGGATGAAGGTCTTTCGCACGTCCTGGTCAGCAATGCCCGACTTGGCAAAGAGCACAGCATCCCCCAGCGTGATCGAGGGCTGGGCAAATAGCGTCCTCACCAGCGTCTGGTCCATCTGGAATTGCGGGTCGGGCGCGGTCACCCCGGAGGAAGCCCACACCGCAACGGCACCGCCATTTTTCGCCAGCATTAGAGCCTCGGCCAGACTTTCGGTGTACACATCGTGGAAGAACCCGTTCAGACAATTCATGGCGACGAACAGGGGCAACTTGTTTCCGTTATTCAACGCGGAGGCGGCCGTGTCGTCGAACAGTCCGCTGCCCCAGATTTCGACTGAACCATGGCCGTTGTAGTTCACCAGCAACTGCCCCGCGTTGATTCCAGCCAGCAGGTTTTTCCTGGCGGTGCCCGGGCCGAGAGCACTGGCGAATACTTCGGTCACATTCATGGCTTGGGGCAGAAACTTCTGGAGAGCCTGCGCTGCCTGCGAGAAGCTGACCGAGGGATCATCGGTGTCAGCGACCAGCATGCTGGCGTTTGTCCAACTGGCGGGCTGACTGTTGGCGTAACCGAGGATCTTTCCAACCATAGTCTGCGCGTCCTCTGTCGTGCGCGCCGGCAAGCGGCCAGTGGCGATGGTGGCGAATCCGGAATTGTTGAAATCGGAGAGCCAATCATCGGAAGCGGTCTTCAGCTCCGATGTGATCACGACCTTGGTCGGAACAAAATCGAAGAACCCAAGGTCCAGATAATTCCTGGGATCGAATGAGGCATCTCCCGCCAGCAACAGATAGTGCGGCTTGTTCTTCCAAGCCAGGGTTGCGGTTTGCAGGAAATTGCGGATTGCGTACGGAGTTCTTTCACCAAAATTAAACTCGTCGTAAACATCAGCCACATTCACCACGGCAACCGATTTGCCTTCGGACTGGCGCAGCGCGGCCAACGGCCGGATTTGAGCGGTGAACTCGGGCGCCGTAAGCATTACCACTTCCGCCCCAGGCTGCGGGCGGTGCAGGTTCGAAGGATGATGGGCAGCGAGGGTCGCTGGAAGCGCAAGCGCGACGTCTGAGAGCGCCAATAGTGTGTGAGTCGCGGACGAAGTCCAGGGAATAATCGCGTCCAGAACATAGCTGTTGTTCTGCGCTGAGGTCTTAAATGCCACCGGCAGCGGATGGGTTGGGTCCGTAATATCCAGCAGACGCGTAGGAGGCTGTACAAAACCCTTTACCGTTATGCTATCGCCCGCGGGAGCGGTGAATTTCAGCAGATCAGATTCCGCCGTGAAAGTATGCGGGAAGCTGAGACGGATGTAGTTCACGACGCTCAGGTCATTGTCGCCCTGCTGCGCCGTAAGTGTGATCGCGTTGGCGCCGTTCGCCAGAACACCCGGTGGTATTGCGAGTCCGGCCTTGCCTTCCTGCTGTCCAGTAAAGCTCACGTTTCCCAGCGTCGCGCCATTGAGCATCACGGTTACATCGTGCTGCTGGCCCTGGGTGACTCCCTGAAGCGCGACGGTGAGTGTACTTTGTCCCGGAGCGATGTTCGATACGATTAGAGTTTGGGTTTCAGGCGTAGTCGAAACCACGGGTCCAAAGAAATTATCGGTGTCATCGTGCAAAAGCGCAGCAAAGTAGGTTGAACGATCCTTCAGTTCGAGCGTCTGAACGAAGCTCGGGGCCTGAGGACCTGAACTGCCGGCTGCAGGAGCGGGGGAAATCCTCAGCCCCGGCTGCCCGTTGGACGTCAACCAGTACACGCGCTGGCCGGAGTACGGAGTGTCAATTGCAGTCCCGTAGAACTCAATCGCCGCCTGCGGACCGAAGCCCGATGAAGCCCCGGTGATTCGGACAGACTGCTCCACGCCTTCTGCAAATAAATGTAGGGATCGTTCGTCCACATTGGGACCGAGTCCGGCCGCGACAAGTTGTGGCTGGGTAATGCGATACCAACCTTCGTGATCCACAAAAATCTTCACTGCCGGGTTGGCCGCTAACTGGAAGCCCAAGTTGCGAGTGAGTTCAGAAGTCGGTGGCGTTGCAACGGCTTCGCGAATGTGGCTCTGAGTTACGGTGGTGGCGGGGCTGTGGGCAAGATTCGGCGACGCCAAGTAGCGGATAGTAGTCGCGCGAGCTAATGCCTGCGGCATGGCCGGACCAACTTCTGCCGGGATGGGTCCATGCATGGTCCGCGTGCCGTTCAAATCCAAGTCTTCCAGCCAGTACATACTGCCGCTGACTGACGACCGGTCTATCCAGCCATAGGTCTTCGCTCCATGTTGTTCGACTGTTTCGCGCATCAAGAGCGCGGAACCAGCGATCAGGGAAGAATTCAACTGGATTCTGGCGCCACCGCTCTCACGATAAACGTTGTATCCGAGATTATGCAGCTCGCCGCCACTTCTCCAAGAGAGAATCACGCCAGATGAGTTCTGGGCGGCGGTGAACGAATTCAGCCTCACGGCATTGGGGAATTCAATGGTGCTGGTGAAGGTCGCCGTGTTGTTGGCTAGATTTGGATCGGGCGTCGCAGAGTTGACGACCGCCGTGTTCAATGCCAAGGACGGCGTCACAGCAGTGGTGACAATCGTGACGGTTTCAATGTCACCGCTGACCATCGTTGCATAGGTGCAGGTAACAACCCCAGAAGCCTGCGTGCAACTTCCCGTTCCCGTAGCACTGGATGAAACGTAGGTCACTTCCGTGGGAAGGGTGTCCACCACCACCACGCCCGTGGCGGCCTGCGGCCCGTTGTTGGTCACGGTGAGGGCGTAAGTGAGCGTCGCATTCTGCAGGACCGGGTTCGGCGCGCCGGATTTGGTAATCGCCATGTCGGTGCATATGGAAGCAGAATGCGGCCCCGGGCTGGAGTTCAGAGTAAGGTTAGTAACGCTGAAGCCCGCGGACCCAGAAGTTGAGCCGTAAGCCGAACTCAGAGTGGTGCCATTGACTCCTCCGCTGACATCCGTACTGGCTGGTGCGCCGGATAGCAGGATTGCGCCTCCACCTCCGCCCCCGCCGGGACCTTCCCGATTCGCGGTCGTTGAAGCCGACGCATTGCCACCAGTTCCGCCGTGAGCAGCCAAGGTCAACCCGCCCTCGCCACCGCCTCCTGAAAGAACCATGATGCTTCCGCCGGCGCCACCGCCGCCACCGCCATCCGACCCGGTTGCGTTGTAAGCCGCCAGACCATTCGCGGTTATGGTTGCACTACCAGTCAGAGAACCAACACGGATGATTACGATCCCGCCGCCGCCGCCACCGCTGCTCGCCAAGGCATCGCCAGTACTCGAATCGCGCGTTCCAGCGCCGCCGCCGCCGCCCAGAGCTATCCGGCTGATGCTGGCTGGAAATGCGGTCCCGCCAAGCCCGCCGACGCTGAGATCGGAAACCTGTGAATCTCCGCCTTGTCCACCGGCGCCTCCGTTAGCGCCGCCGCCGCCGCCCGAGTTCTGGTTGTTGCTGGCCGGGTTGCCGTCAGTTCCACCTCCGCCAGCGTTCCCGGGCGCACCGCGGGCCATGCTTCCATTTGGATAACCTTCTGCTCCGGTATTCAAGAAACCGCTGCCTGATTTCACCCAGTGCGGAGCCCCCGCCACGCCTTCGGCCTTGGATCCATCCGCGCCCGCAACGGCGCTACCGCTGTACGCAGATGGCGCCGTGAACCGAAAATCTATGTTCGCAGCTCCCGCTGTTCCGCTTAACTGTAGTCCTGCGCCTCCGCGAAAACCCAGTCCGTCCACACTCACAGTCGCGCTCCCCAGAGTCAGGGTGCCGGAGACGTTTACCGACAAAATCCCGCCGGTTGATCCGTTCCATGCCGAAGTGGTCAAACCTGATCCCAGCGTCGCGGTAGTGTAGTTCGGAACCCGCACGACCTGAAAGGTGCGAGCGCCCTGCGATGAGGTGGCGGAAGACGAGGTGTACGTGTACAGCAACCCAACTCCGGACCCTGCCGCGGAGAGGGTTAGCGTCCCTCCCGAGACGGGCACCGAACTCGTGGCGGTTGCAAACTCGTAGAGTCCAGCATTGTTTAAATTGGTGGAACCCGTGCCGCTGACTCCATCTCCGTAACTGGAGGTGTTGGTCGAATTAATGGCGGCGTCCTGCATCTGGATGATCAATACCAGATCGTTGGCGGAGATCGCAGTTGAAGCTCCCGTGGCGGCGCCCAGCGTGATGGAAGTCGCACCCGAACTCACCGTGGCCGTGCCGGGGTAGTAAGTGTTGATGACACCGGTCAGGGTTCCGCCTGCGCAAGTCGGCGTAGGCGCACATGCAGCCAGTTCGGAATAGGCCACCGCTGTGGCTGTATTGTTTGCGACCTCAAGGTCGGGTGAGGTACTGGTGACGGTCGCTGTATTGACGTAACCTCCGACAGCCGAAGGCGTCGCGGTTATGACAATGGTGGCGTTGGAACCACTGTTAATGCTGTTCAAGCCGCAGGTAATTGTGGTGGTACCGCTGCATGACCCCTGACTGGGCACCGCGGAAACAAGTGCCAGCCCGCTCGCCAAGGTGTCGGTTACGGTGACTCCGGTACCTGTATCGGGCCCGTTGTTAGTAACCGTGACAGTGTAAGTCAGGTTTGCAGGAAACAGTGACGTCGAACCCGCCACGCTGACCGCCAGATCAGCGTCCGGCGGTCTGATAGAGACAGCACCATCCGACCAGGCATTGGCGGCGGTCATGTTCTCGGACATGGGAACGCTAGGCGCCCCAGCCCGAGTAGATCCTCCTCCGCGAGCGTCCTGCCCCGTGCTTCCCGAGTTGGCGTTCCACTGCGAGGTTTGGTTGGTGCCGAAGGCAGATATTGTATTGGTGCCAACAACCGCTACCGTGTCCAGGACAATATCGTTAACCGCGCTTGGGACACTGATGCTGGTGGTGTCATTATTCCCCGACGCGGTGGCCGAGTCGCGAATGGGTGAGGTTTGGTCCGCGTTGGTAAAGTCAACCGCGCCGACCACAACACCCATCGCGGCGAGCGAGATGGCCTTGTTCACCGTCACGACCACATTGTTCGCACCGGTCGGGGGGTTGACTAGGTACCACATCTCCACTCGGAAGTTATTGCCCGGGTCGAACGCGAAGGATTTGGTAAGAGCCACACCATTGTAGGTAGCTGCAGTCACGCTGGATCCGCTGTTACCTCCGGTCAGATTGATGGACACACCGACCACCAGAAGACGGTTGATCCCCCCATTTGTCACCGTGAGAGGAACTGTGATGGTGTTACTTCCTGGCAGCAAATCCAGCAGAGTGCCCGAGTTAGAGTGGTCCACTGCTACCTGGGCGAGCAACGAGGAGGCGATCAACAGCAGTAAGAATAAGAAACAGAGCGCAATCTTGTGTCTAAGTCCGACAAACTGCAAACATTTTGCGATAAACGTTTCCATGACTCGCCTGATAAATACCTAGGTGTCGCGTGAGAACCGTCAAGCGAATCCCCGCGCCCGTTTTTCGGACATTCCTCAGCTACTACTTTGCCCACGATTTGCTCCACTGGATGCGTCTCTGTTTTCCGAACGAGAGGACGCAACCCGCGTGGTTCCACAAGCTACACCCCCGTTTGACCCTGAACCGCATATGAAAAGTCTGCCGTAAGTCCCAATATGCACGAAATCGGCGAAAATCTAGTTACTACTTTGATTTTGTTCCGAAAGTGAAACAATCGCCACTTTGATCCGTGTTTCTGTACGAGCAGATAGATGAAGTGGGATTCAGGGGCGGTACATGCGGTACATATTGAGTTGCTTAACGGCAAGCCTTGTGCCTCTTTGCAGCCTTAGCAGCCGAAACTTCAGTCGCACCCGCCAGCCCTCCAGGCAAGTCAGGGAGTCTGTGCCCGCGCATTCCTTTGCTACTACTTTGCCCACGATTTCCTTCCCATGGATTGCGCCGTCTGCGTCCACGCCCGCGTCCCCCCGCGTGATGAACTGGTCTTGCTGCTTGCGGATGATCCTGTGCGCCTTGAACTTTGCGCCCTGCCGGAATAACACAATGTCGCCCACTTTAAGTGTCGCGGCGTTGGCCCGCTGGACGTGAAGGATCTCACCATCGTTAATGAGCGGCAGCATGCTGCGGCCCCCGGCCTGAAAGCGAAATCCAAGACCGCTTGCGAGCAAGTCATCTGCGAGATCACCGAATGTCTTTGACTCTATCCTGTACTCAATCATGGAATCCGAGTATGGTGCGCACCGCGCTCGCGTTTGGAACGAACCCGAACTGGTAACAGGGAACTGTGTCGAGAACCCGGTGCAAGAATCCTATGGTCCGCCCGAGCGCCTCTGCATTGTGAAATGGCGGGAAGCTGCGAGCAAATAATTCGCCGACCGCCCGCGAACGGGTCAGTGACGTGATTTCGTCTTGCTCGCCGTGCTCAAGAATAAAGATGCGGCTGATTCGGGCCTTCCCTGCCTTGGCAAAAGCTGCCTCGCCATGCCAGGGCGTTCCGTACATCCACAATTCGCCATCGTGCAACCGCAGAATGATGCGGTCGTCGCTGAGAATTTCGGGATTGCGAGCCGATTTCCAGAGCATAGTGGTTGTGCTCTTGCCCGCTCCCGAGTGCCCCAGGAAGAGATGTCCGCCAGTTTCGGCGTCAACCAAGCCACAGCCGTGGACCTCGACGCCCAGGCCGGAAGACAAGTAGTTGGTGATCAGCAGTTCGTCGGCGGGATACTCGAGCGGGAAAACCGGCCGGTGGTTTCCCAGAGCCTCGCGGCTGAGAATCAGTTGCGCGCCGCGAAAATCTCGATCGGCGCGCAGGCGTTTATACGGCCAGGGGCCAAACGCCGGGCTGGTGAAATCGAAAATGAATTCCGGGCCATCGCGAAAGAGGATCCATAGCGCACCCGAGTCGAAAACTGTTTCACCCCGCCAAGGCTGCAATCTCTCGGCCCACTCAACTTGGACTTCGATATTGGGAATTTCATAGTCGTCCTGAAACATTTCTAATTCCCGGCTCAAACGAACGTCGTCTGAAGCAGCGCCCCTGAGCGCCAGTGAGACTCCGCCGGTGCGCACACAACTCTTGTAAAGGTACGCGATCCGCCCTCCATCAATTCTAGATGCTGCTTCGGCGAGCATATGCGGCTAAGAACCTTGGACGTTGCAGGGGCTAACGTGTGTGCAACCGCTGCCGCCCGGGCCACCTGTAACAGCGTTCTTGCAGTGCCCCAGAACAGCCTCCTCTGGACGCAAGCTGATTACGGTAACTTTCGGCGCCTCATACCTCTGTTTTTGTCGAGACCCGTTTTGATCATTCATGGAATGCACCGCCTCCGTGGTTGAAAACCGCTGCGTGCAAAAGCTTCAATGAAATGACCCGCAGCCGCCGCAGCCAGCCGCAGCTTGCGAATTGTTCAGAATCGGAAGAATGGATTGCGGCTCTGTCCATGCGGCGGGGGTGACCTCGTGCGAGGTGATCCGATGCGCGGAATCCCTTAGTGCGGCGTGCCGCTCTGGATCGGCGCAGAACTCGCAGTCTCCGTGCTTCGGAATTTCAAAACCCATTGCCAAGGCCCGCAAATGGGCGACTTCACACAAGAACTCAACCGGTGACTCCGGATCACCGTTCTCGAGTTCGCCATTCGCCGGACACATGCTGCACACTGAGTGTAAGTGGCAGTTTGTGCATTTTGTAGGACGCGTTGCCTTCCGCTGGCGAACACTTAGCAGAAAATGGTCCCAGCCAGCGCGTGCACCTCCGGTGCGGATGTCATAAGAGTCCTGGTGCGAGAGCACGCAGATACTCATGTGCCCGTACGGGTCAATGGCAAAACTCTTCACGCCGCCGCCGCAGGAGTACACCGTACCTGGGTGGACCGGAGGCTTCTCAATTTCTCTCGCCAGCATCTTGCGGTGCTCATTCGCAATCTTGGGCCAGTGCATATCCAGTGCAACCACGTCTTCCGCAGACAGCCGAACATTCAGAGGCGCTTGCGAACAATCGATACGCGGGCTCATCAGCGAGTCAAACATAAATTCGACTCCCAACTCCTGCTCTGCAAACTCTTTCATGGAAGCAACTTCGTGCCGGTTGATTTTCGTGCCGACTGTTTTTAGCTTGAGCGGCAGCTCGCGATCCAGCAGCAACCGGATACCGCGCATGCAGCGGTCATAGCTCCCCGGCATCTGGGTAAGCGCTTCGTAGGTCTCTTTCGTCCGCCCATACAGGGTGATCTCGATCTTAAAAGGTGGAAACTCGCGCAAGTAGTCGGCGATCTTTTCGTTGATCAGGATCCCGTTGGTGAACAGTGTGACCAAGAATCCTTTTTGCTTTGCGAAGGTGTAGATTTCCAGAAAGTCTTTGCGCGCGAAAATCTCGCCTCCGGTGAACAGGAGCCATATGACCCCCATGTCGGCGAGATCGGTGAGCAATGCAAAATACTCTTCCTTGCTCAGTTCCCGGCTGCGTGCGGCCAAATCGCCCATGGCAAGATTGTTGTAGCAATGCTGGCACTCCAGAGGACAACGCCGCGTAACTTCCAGGGTTGCGTCGATGGGGGCACGCTTGTCGGTAAATTTCTCATGCAGCGCGAGGCTGAACTCGCCGTAGGAAACCGCGTTCACGGTCATGCCGGCACTCCTACCTCGCTGACCAGACCTGCCGACTGCATCTCGATCAGAAAAGATTGGACGTCGTGCTCAACTTGGTGGCGTTCGCCAACGAACTCTTCTGCTATGTGGTCGACGATTTCATCCTTGCTGCAAGGCTGGGCAATTGCGGTCCAAATCGAGCTGGCGACTTCGTTCAAGGTGTAGATAGAAGCGAGGTCACCCACGCCCCCGCGCACCGGTACAATCAACGTCTCGCCGGCGATTACGCGGGAAACAACGGAACTTGCGCGGACGTAAGTCGGCATTCGCATACCTCCCCGGCAGACTGTCTCAGTCTGATTTTGAGACGCGTTGGCCTAACCTTAGCAGAGTAATTTTGCACAATTGTTAGCTAGGTAGGTTCGACGCGACGAGGAAAAACAGGGGCGCGAGGGGTAGCTTCGATCGCCACGATACGGAGACGTGGTCAGGCGTACGGGTTGCGGCGATCTTTGATTTCCTGGAGATGATGCCGCAACCGATGAAGGACTTCTTGGCGCCGCGAGTTGCTGAGATCTTCGCGAAGCTCTTCTAGCGCAAAATGCACCACGTCATGGTGATGTATTTCCTCGGGAGCGACCTCGTTGCTGATTTCAAGCCAGAGGCTGTGCAGCAGATCAATCTCTTTGGGCGTGAGGTGTGGCGCATGCGGCCCTAGATAGAAGATGTGCTCCTGCCCACTGGGAAAATAAATCTCCAGAGTCAGTTGCGGTTTGGGGTCGGACAACCGTTCCCAGGCAAGCCCTGCAAGGTAGGCCTCTTCCGTAACTGGCCGGGTGGGAGAAAGTCCTAAGACCACCACCGATGACTGGAGGCTCTGGGCGGCGCGCAAAATGGCATCCCACTTTTCGGTAGCGGCAGCTACCGCCAGATGGATCGTCTTCCCCTTTTTTTCTGCCAGTCCCAATGCGCGAGTGAAAAGGTCTTGTTCTTCGGTGCTGAAAAGCTGTTCCGGGGCCAGTTCGGATTCACCCGAAGCGGCGCGCGTGAGAAAGCGGAGATGGAGCACTACGACGTCCTGCTTGCGAGCATCAACCCGATCCAAAACCGCACCCAGATTGTAAAGCGTGTTGTAGTTGCGCACCATCACCAAGACGTTTCCCGGCCGAACCCCGAGCGCGGCAGGGGTGAGATCTTCGCCCGGATCCACGTTGAATTGGTCGAGACCGTGATCCGCCGTCTGCTGCTTCTTGGTAATCTTTTCGGAAATTTCGAACACTGCGAAGAAGATGAGCGTGAATGCAACTCCGGAAATCGTGGCCACTTCCTTGGTGAAAAGATTGATCAGGCAAAGAGCAATTAAGGTGAGAGTGATGAGCGCGAGACCGACCGGAATCTCAGTGTTGCCGATTTTAAAATTCAAGGGCACGCGGAATTCCCGCTCGCTTGGCTCTTTGTAGCGGAGCACAAGCACCGCGAGGCCCTTCATAGCGAAGCTCCACATCACACCGAAGGCGTAGGCCTCGCCCAGTACGAAGACGTCTCCACGGCTCAAGACGATTGTGGCGAGTTGAAGGGTGACCACGAGGTTCAGGATGCGATAAGAGGTACCGAAGCGGCGATGCGGTTTGCGAAACCACTGCGGCAGAATTCCGTCCTCAGAAACCCGGTTCAGGACGCCGTTGGAGCCCACGATTGCGGTGTTGACTGCCCCTGCCAGCATCAGGAAGCCAACCACCACCACGAAAGCGCGGAATGCGAGCCGGAGGCCAAAAGGCCCGACAAGATTCATGGCGAGGCCGCCGATCGGATTCTCGGCGTAGCCGGGGCGCACCGAATCCGGGACGATCATCACGGTGAAGAATGTGACCCCGGCCGTAAAAATCAGGCTGTACAGAAAAATAACTAAGGCGGCCTTCTTCAAGTTGGGGAGCTTGGGATGCTCGATCTCGCGGTAAACTTGGGCCATAGTTTCTTCGCCGCTCATGGCGAGAACCGAATGCCCCAGGCCAATCAAGATGCCAATGAGTGCGATCTTGTGAGGCAAAGACGAATTGCGCAACCATCCCAGGGCGCCACCATGCTCTCCGCCTGCATAAACCAGGTTCGAGAGATGCGGCCAGGGAGGAAGGTGAGCGCCTCGCACCCAGAGGGTGTAGCAACACCAGAGAACCATCAGGACCACCATCACGGTGGTCACGTACATGATGCGCAGCGCTTTCTCGCTCGATTCGGGAATGCCCTTAATGTTCTCCCACCAAAAGTAGATGGTGACCAACACAGCGAAAACTGCAGCAGCCCCGTTCTGCGGCAAAACAATATTGGAATGCGCGTACTGCAAGAGCTCGTTCAACAGACCAACTAAATATTGCCCGGCGGAGACGCCACTGATTGGCCCTGTCAGGATGTAATCAAACATCAATGCCGAAACCGAGAACTTCGCCAGGGTCGAACCCATGGCTTCTTTCACCACCCGGTACACGCCGCCGCGCACAAACATGCCGCAGCTCTCGATGTAGAGCGCGGCTACGGTGCCGGCGAGCAGCATGATAGCGAGGATGAACCAGGGTGCTGTCTTGCCAATGAACTTCTCAGAAATAGCTCCGGCGTAAAACGCCGACGAGCCCATGTCATTAAGTACGATGGCGGCGACTCGCCAGAAAGATATGAAAGCGAGCATGGCGCTCGAAGCGACCAGCACCCGAGCTGCGGAAGGGTTCAGGCCCCGCCGCTTGGACTTTCCTTCGGAAAATTGCACGAGAATTGCGCCGCGTTGAATCTTCGCGACACACTCCTTTCTGCGTCTGCGAGGTTAGCTGACGGGCTCGGACTGAAAGGTATCCTACCGTGAGCCGGTTGGGCCGGCCTGACGGATACGCCCCGCGGAATCTTCTTCCGGTGAGGGTCCCCCGCTCCCGCGATGCTGCGGGATTCGACGTCGCAATGATTCTACTTGTGCGGTAGGTGCCCCGCAAGTTCCCTACTGATGAGGTCAGCACTTACGAAAAACATCGCGGGATGAGTTCGTGCAGGAAAAATGTTGCGTTTACTCGCGTGTGCCTTACGGAGGTGGCGAACGCCATCCGGAGGTAATATCTTGAAACATGATCCAGCCAACCGCGTGCCCTATACTGACGCTGTGAATAGTCTGCGGAACGTCATGGGGACGGCTTTCCTGGTGATGATGCTGTGCCCCTTTGGTCTCGCCGGCAGCCAACCCCCGATGCCTAGCCTGCGTTGGACTGCCGGAACAGGGAACTGCACCTTTCGCGAGGGCGACGATGGCCGCTCCTATTACGGCCTCGCGTCCGGTGACTTCGAACTCACGCTGGTTGTAGACCGTCAGGAACTGGAAAAAATTCCGCACCGAGCCAGGCCCATGCTAGGAGTCTTTCTGACTTTTCACTATAAGGGTGGACAGGAGTTTGAGGTACAGCAGAACCGGTTCACGCTGGAATTCACCAAACATTTCCAGATCGTGCAGACTTCGCTTGATCCCGACGACTTGCTCAAAACGCTCCAGGAAAATGTTGATGATCTGACCGACGAGGTCGAACGTCACCAGATTAAGAAACATCCCGCACAGAAAGAGCAAAAGGAAACGGAACTGCAGTCGCGGCTCAAAGACTACACGGAGATGATGGACTTCATAAGTACACGCGCTCTGCGGCCCATGACTCTGGACGGATCGAATTCCTCGGCCAGCGGCTGGGTATTCTTCAGCATAAAGAATAAGTGGATCGGCCCCTGGCGTCGCCCAGAGCAATTCGTTCTGCGGCTACCGGTGGAAAATGTGATCGTGGAGATCCCTTTCGCTCTTCCGCCAGAGCCGGGGAAGGTGATCCTCCGTCACCGGCCGGAAGATCAGAACCACTAAACGCGGTTACTCCCGTAACCTCGGCGTCCCGTGTCGTACTGACGATTTTCGGGAAAAAAAATACCATTTAGATACGTGTGAGATCCCGGACTCCTCAGACATTAGGCCGATACCAGATCGAGGCCGAAATCGGTCGCGGCGCCATGGGAGTAGTGTATCGCGCTCGCGACCCCAAGATTGACCGCCTGGTTGCGATCAAGACCATTTCGCTTGCCGGACAGGAACCCGAAGAAGAGCAGGCATACCGCGAACGCTTTGTGCAAGAGGCGCGCGCGGCCGGCCGGCTTTCTCATCCTGGCATCGTGGCGATCTTCGACGCTGGCGAAGATCCTGATAGTCACGAACACTATCTTGTAATGGAGTACGTGCCGGGCGAGCCTTTGAGCAAGATTCTGTCGGAAACCGATCACAAGCTCCCTTTGTCCGACGCTCTTCAGTTCACCTATGAAATTGCCGATGCGCTTGATTACGCGCATTCACAGGGTGTTATTCATCGTGACATCAAGCCGGCGAATATTCTGATCACCGAAGAAGGCCGCGCCAAGATCGCCGACTTCGGAGTGGCGCGGCTGAATCATGCCTTAGTCACGCACAACGGACAGATTTTCGGCAGCCCAGCTTACATGGCTCCTGAGCAATTGAGCGGGGGCGTCGCCGATGCGCGCTCCGACTTGTTCTCGCTGGGAGTACTGCTTTACAGCATGATCACGGGATTTCGGCCGTTTCAGGGAAACAGCGCAGAGACCGTGTGCTTCAAGGTAGTGAACATCGAACCGGTGCCGGTCACCAGTTTTCAGCACGATGTCCCGGCGGAGTTGGACGCCGTCATGGCGCGGGCGATTGCCAAGGATCCCGAGCACCGCTACCAAAGCGGCGCGGAGATGGCGCAGCAGATCCAGAGCTTCCGCGACAAAATGACTTTCGCGGCGGACACGACCGGCTTCTTTGCCAAGGTGATCGAGAAAGATGCAGCGGCGGCCTCCGCGCAATGGACCCGCAAACTCCAGCTGAGCAAGAGATTGTCTTGGGGCTCATTGATCATCGCCATTGCTGTGTTTGGAATAGGAACGGTGTGGCGAGGGACGGAAGACATCCGCAGCGCGGCGGCGATTCAGCCGCCATCAGCCCCGGTTCTGCGTGCTCCAGCGGTACAAAAAACTCACCCCATCGCCGGCCATTTCCAGCGTCTACCAGCGGCGGCAAAGCCCGGGAAGCCGGCTGCGCAAGTCACCGTGACTCCAGCCGGCACCGCCGACGTGCAGGTCGAAATTCTGCATCACTTCAGCGACGGCAAGGCTTCGATCTGGCTGGATGATCAGCTTGTTTATGAACAGAAACTGCATGGAAACAGTGGGCGTCACCCGCTTTTCCGCAGTGTGGAGATGAACCAGACCACCAGCTTCCAGTTCGCTTCGGGAAAACACCTGGTCCAGATCCGCGTCGTGTCACCGGCGAGCACTTATGATCAGATTGAGACGCTCGACGCCGATCTGTCGCCGGGATCGGAACATGTCTTGCAGGTGAATTGCGACAAACGCAAGATGCAGGTAACGCTCCGATGAAACATAAGATGAAACACAACAAAACGGGGCAGTCCGCTAGGTGTGCCCCGCTAGATGCAATGCTCGACTTCCTTAGAACCGAATCTGAGGTCCGAAGGTCACTCGCAGATTATTAAAGGTTCCGTTGTTTAAGTAGACCTCATCGCCTGCTTCCAGCCGCAGTCCGAACGGCCCCCAGAAACCCTCAAAACCCGCTCCTGGATACAAGGCGAGGTGAGTGCCTGGATTTCCTACGCCGGAAACAGCGTTGCCAAAGTTACCTAGAGTCACCGCCGATGAGGATTCACTAAATCGAATGAATCCTACTTTGCCGGTGACAAAGAACTTAAACGGGCCGGAAGTCTCGAACTTCGGTCCAAAAAGTCCCGTCAAGGGACGCACCTTGCTGGTAACGAAGGTGACGCCTGGTACGCAATTCCCACTGCAGTTGGTGGTGAAGCTGCGCTGAAAATCGTAGGCCATCTCAGCTTCGAGCTGGGTATGATGGCTCACATTGAAGGCTGTCCGCGCACCGAATCCAACAAAATTGACTGGTTTTGATGTCGCGTCGAAGCGGAAGTAATCTGCGAATATTCCCACCGAAGCGTGGTTGTAATCTCCACCCCTCTCCTGTGCCAGGAGCCATGCCGGTGCCGCGAGAAAAATACCTACGATGGCCAACCTAAAACAGCGGTTCATTCGATACCTCTTCCTACAAAGATTGGGTTCCTCATCCGCTTCTTGCCGGGGCTGGGCCTGGCGAGAAGCGGGCGTGAAATTAAGATGCGGTCGGCCGGAGGCAGGTTGGGTTTCCTAAGGTGCTGTTAGCCAGCTCTGTTTCAACACTTTGCCGGAAGAAAGGGCGAAACAAAAGCACAGCCTAGCCCAGAGCCACAGGCCGGGGTTCTGCGCTGGAAGTTTGAAGGTATTCACTTGCCTGACAACCCCCGCGACTACTTCGCAGTAGCGTCGGCGGAAGCCGTCGGCACCATCGAGACCACTTCGTATTCGCGCTCTTTGTCGTCCAAATCCTCGACGCGCAGGACAATCTTGTCCTTGTCCATGCGGAACTGCGCTTTCTCGCCGATCGGCAGCAGTACGGGATGCTTTTCATCTTTCGGGCGGATCGTGTACATCACGGTTTCCGTCTCCAGCTGGTATTGCTGGCAAAGCATTTCACGGGTTTTCATGTGCGAGGAATCGGTGCCAATCATCTCACCGGCAAGGCTTTTTCCATTTTTTTCATCGGTTCCGCACTTAACGGATTCCATCTTCAACAATTTACCGCTCTGGTAATGCTTTGGCTCTTTCGCCTGGGCCACGGCCGCAAGCAGCGCAACGACTAACAAATATCGCAATCGCATTTTGGTTCCCCCGGCAACCATTGGGCAGCCGTCACCATTTTGCGTTCGGGGATGGACCTTTTGAAGATTCCGTTGGTACATGTCCGGCGTAATCAGGGGTTCCCGGTAGATTCAGGGTCCGGTAACGAAATGCTCGCCGGGTTTTACAAACGTGCGAAATATTGCTCTCTCTGCTATCTTCCACGGTGCGGATCAATTGTCCCTCGCCATGGAACCGAGTCTAGCCGCCACAATGGTGCAAACCGACACCAGTTTTTTTGGCCATCCTCGCGGCCTGGCCACGCTTTTCTTTACCGAAATGTGGGAGCGGTACAGTTATTACGGCACGCGAGCGCTGCTCATTCTTTACATGACGGCCGCAACGCAAACCGGCGGCCTGGGATTTTCGGTGATGAAGTCCGGGGCGATTTACGGCTTCTATACAGCGATGGTGTATCTGCTAAGCCTGCCCGGCGGCTGGGTGGCAGATCGCATTATCGGACAGCGTCGCGCGGTGCTCTACGGGGGCATCCTGATCTCCGCCGGCAATTTTTGCTTGGCCTCGCCCAGCCTTACGGCGTTCTATAGTGGCCTTGCCCTGTTGATGCTGGGGACCGGCATGTTGAAACCGAACGTCAGCACCATTGTCGGTCAACTTTATTCTCCCGAAGATCACCGCCGTGACGCTGGGTTTTCCATTTTTTACATGGGCATCAATCTTGGTGCGCTCTCGCCAGTGATTGTGGGATGGGTTGGAGAGAAGGTCAATTGGAGGCTGGGATTCGCGACTTCCGCCATCGGCATGCTGATTGGCGTGGTCCAGTATGTTTGGACGGCCAAGTATTTGCGCGACGCGGGGTTGCATCCCTCAAGTTCCGGCAACCCGGACCGTGATCGTGAGCAGAAGCGAAAAGGCTCGATTGCAGTGGCTGGCTGCCTGTTGGCGCTAGTGGTGCTGGCCATCCTGGCTTCCACGGGAATTATCACGGTTACGGCAGAAGGGATTTCCGACGCCTTGGGCTGGGTTCTGATCGTCATTGCTGGCGCGGTATTTTCTTGGATGATCCTGGGCAAGGGCTGGTCCACCCAGGAACGCAAGCGCGCGGGAGCGATCCTGGTGCTGTTCATCGCCTCCGCCATCTTCTGGGCAGTATATGAGCAAGCGGGGTCGTCTCTGAGCCTCTTCGCAGAGCGCAATACGAATCGCGTGGTGCTAGGTTATGAGTTCCCCGCGAGTTGGTTCCAGAACGTTCAGCCGATCTTTGTGATTCTCCTTGCGCCTCTTTATGCCTGGCTTTGGGTCCGGCTCGGCCGCCGCGAGCCTTCGAGCCCAGCAAAGTTCTCCATTGGCCTTTTGTTTGTGGGATTGAGTTTTCTGGTTCTTGTCCCGGCTGCATCCGGCATGCACGTGTCTCCGAATTGGCTCAACGCGTCCTATTTTCTCAGTGTGGTCGGAGAACTCTGCCTTAGCCCGGTGGGATTGAGCGCGATGACCAAGCTGGCTCCAGTGCGCGCGGTTGGATTCGTGATGGGAGTGTGGTTCCTTTCCATCAGTATCGGAGACTGGCTTGCCGGAAGGGCGGGTTCCCTCTACGAATCCATGCCTCTCCCCAAACTCTTCGGGATAGGCGCGGCCGTCGCTTTGCTTGCCGCATTGGTGCTGGCCCTGCTGGTAAAGCCGACCAAGCGCCTGATGTCCGGGGTATCTTGAAGCGTCTGCGACCGGGTTCAATTCCTGAGGAATAAAACCTCCGGAACCCGGGTTTAACCCAGCATGTCGAAGAAACCTGGGAATGGGAGTCTGTTGACGCGGTTCGCCTTACCCTTTAGGCTGCGAACCAGGGTAACTTCGGATTCACCTGGAGCCTCCGCAAGCAGTACAACGAAAAGAGGTTTACGCCGCATCAGACTGATTGCGGCCGGAAAAGGCGACTTGACGGACGCGAAAAAACTACAGGGCGACAAGCTTACTGAAGCACAGGCCATCGAGCGGGCCAAGCAGGGGGACGGAGAGGCATTTCAGTTCCTCTACAACCTGCACAAACGCCGGGTTTATTCGCTCTGCCTGCGGATGACCGGCAACACAGCTTCGGCGGAAGACCTGACCCAGGAAGCTTTCCTGCAGTTGTTTCGCAAGATCAGCACCTTTCGCGGAGAATCCGCCTTTTCCACCTGGTTGCACCGGATGTCGGTGAATGTCGTCCTGATGCAGCTCAGGAAAAAAAGTCTGCCCGTGGTTCCGATTGACGAAACCATGGAAGGCGAAGAAGAGGGTGTAGTCAGGAAAGAGCCGGGTGCCCCGGATGAGCGGCTGGCAGGTGCGATTGACCGGCTGCAGTTACAGCGAGCGGTTGACGAACTACCGCCTGGTTATCGTACGATCTTTGTTTTGCACGACGTGGAAGGGTACGAGCACAATGAGATTGCGGGAATTGTCGGCTGTTCTATTGGAAACAGCAAGTCCCAGTTGCACAAGGCACGGATAAAATTGCGAGAGCTCCTCCGGATGAACAGAGCCGAAAAGGCCGCCACCGGGCGAAGCAAAAAGAGCTAACCCGGAAGAAGATGGGGAGCCGGATTGCGGTATCGGGGGGAGAGGCTGTATGAACTGCCTTGAATTTGAGCGCGTTTTGCCGGACTACTTGGAGGGTAGCTACACCCCCGAGCAGCAGGCGCATTTGAATTCGTGTCCCGATTGCGCCGTCCTGCTGGCCGATTTGAATGTTATTTCCTCCCAGGCCCGTCAGTTGCAGGCTTCTGAAGATCCAAGCCCGGCGGTTTGGAACGCGCTGGAAGCCCAACTTCGGCGCGAGGGACTGATCCAGGGCGGTAGAATTCGCCAAGCCGGATGGGCTCGTCTTTCAGGGGCTGACTTTTTTCGCAGGCACCGCGCGGCTTGGCTGGTTCCGGTAGCGGCGGCCGTGCTTATAGCTGCCGGACTGAAACTTTACCGTCCAGCCGGAGCCGGTGACACCAGTCCGGTGGCGCGAACTTCTTCTCCAGCGCCGGTAACACCGGCCGTCTCGAGTGTCGTATCGAGCGAGGACCAGCAAGTCCTGAACACAATGGCTTCGCGATTTCCTTCCCAGCAAGCCAAGTACAGAAAGAATTTGGACGAAGCCAATTCTTATATCCGCGACGCAGAGCAATCTATTAAGAACGACCCTAACGATGTTTACTCGCAGCAGTTGTTGATTAACGCATACGAACAGAAGCAAATGCTCTATGATCTCGCGGTGGACCGGACCGGCGAACAGTAGCTAGTTGGGGGAAATGGGCATGGATACAGGCAAATGCGCGGCAAGAATCGTGATCGTGCTGGCACTGGCAGGCGCAGCCCTGGGCGCCGGGGCTGCGCGCAAGGACCTGCGCTTCAAAGTTGGCAAGCACCCGATGGTGTCGGTTAACAACCAATACGGGCCGATTTCGGTGAAAGCCGGCGCTGCTCACCAGGTAGTGGTTACCGCAATTCTTCATTCGGACAAGGTGGAACTCGATCAGAGCAAGAGCGGCAATCGCATTGGCCTGTTGTCTCATCTGCTGCCGGGCGCGGACCAAACTAGCGGGATTGTCGAATATGAAATCCAAGTCCCGGTGGACGCGAATGTTACGCTGCAATCCCAAAGCGGCCCCATTCACGTAGAAAAACTGCGCGGCGATGTTGCCATGGAAGGCAGCAATGCAGCGATTGACGCCCTGGACTGCGCCGACGGCCACGTACATGTCAAGACCCTGAACGGGGCGGTTACCTTGACCAACATTCACAACGGTCATATCGAAATCGTGTCCATGGGCGGGGATGTGACCATGAATGGCGTCACCGGACCTTTCGTGAAAGTGAATTCCAACAGCGGGAAGATCCAGTATGACGGCGATTTTGGCGTCGAAGGGGAATACGATTTCTCCAGCCACACCGGCAACATTGAAGCTGTGGCACCAGCGTACGCGTCCATTGATGTGCTGGCGCGGTCCTCGAATGGTCTGGTGCAAAGTGATTTTTCCCTTGAGCCCAAACACACGCCTTTCGTCGCCGCCGTTGGGAGTGCCTTCCACGGTACCATGGGAAAGGCGGCTTCTTCGGTCAGCCTGTTTTCTTTCAGTGGTAAAATCCACCTGAAGAAACGCCAGAACTAGCTTGCGTTTCCAGCAGGCTTGAATTTGCCGCGAATGACAGATGAGATTGGGTTCTCCCGCCCGCCCGCTGAAAAAGGCGGCCCCAGGAATTTATTTAACCCAGCGCGCGATGGTCTCCCTGAGGTGCTGGCGGTCTCACTGGTCGGCTTTATGGGTGCGGGCAAGACCACAGTCGGCCGCGCACTGGCGACGCGGCTAGGCTGGCGCTTTGAAGACCTGGACGATCTGATCCAGGCGCGTGAAGGACGCAGCATCGAACAAATCTTCCAACAGCAGGGCGAGTTGGCTTTCCGGGACTTGGAACACTTGCTGGTGCACGAACTTCTGACGACGGCGAAGTCATCGCCCATGGTGCTCGCTCTCGGCGGCGGTGCTTTTCTCTTAGAGCCAGTGCAGCACGCCTTGCGGGATGCGAAAATCCCGACGGTGTTTCTTGATGCTCCGGTCGAAGAGCTTTTCCGCCGCTCGGAACAGCCCGATGTAGTTCGTCCCCTCCGCCGTGATCGCGAACAGTTCTACGAGCTCTGCGAGCTGCGGCTGCCGGCCTATCTGGAGGCTGAACTACGCATCGAAACCGGGGGTAAGGCAGTTTCCACGGTGGTCGAAGAGATCATCTCAGCACTGGGCCTCGTTCCGAGATCACATCCGGGGTCAGGAGTATGCGAGTGAGGCGTTTCCCCACCGTCCGTCGTGGCTTATGGCGGTTCAGTTTAAAAGTGTCCGGCTTGGCGGTCATCTCTCTCTGCGCCATTCTGATCTTGCCGTTTATGGCATGGGCTAAAGAGAAAGCTAAGGACCAAAAGCAGCCGGCAGAGGCAGTGGATTCCGGCTCGTTTGGCGTTTACACCGCCGGACACCGCGTGGCCACTGAGACTTTCTCCATACGGCCCGAACCGGAAGGTAGTGTCGTAGCTTCGGAATTCAAGTCAGAGCAAGGCGAACAGAAAGCCGCGCAGTCGTCCGAGCTCGACCTCACTCCTTCAGTCGAACTGCGCCGTTATTCATGGAAGGAATCGCTTCCGGAGAAAATCGAAGCGGCGGTCGAGCCATCTGACACTTTTCTGGTGGAGCGTTTTGGCACCCCAGGTGAAAAGCCGCAGGAGCAGAATTTTCTGTTGCCCGCTTCCACTAGCATTCTCGATGACTATTTCTTCATTCAGCGCGAAGTTTTGGCCTGGAAATACCTGGCGACCGCGTGCCGCAAGGCCAAGAGCGGTCTGCAGTGTCCGCCGAATCAAAAAACTCTGTTTGGAACTTTGAACCCCCACGAACGCAGCTCTATGGCCGTGAGCATCGAATTCGCCGGGACGGAAAAACTCACGATCCGTGGCACCGAACACGAATCCAGCCGTTTCGTTCTGCGCTCGGAAAATGGTGATTGGACGTTTTGGCTGGACGACCAGTTCAAGCTAGTGCGATTACTGGCCGATAATGGGACCGAGGTGCTTCGGGACTAGGATGCAACCGGCGCTGTACGCTCTGGCCGGAGATCGAATACCGATATGTCGCTCATAGACGGACGCACGGCGCGCGTACTCTTTACGGTGTTCATCTTCGCCATGGGTCTGGGGTTTCTCTACGTGGCACGGCGAACGCTGATCGCGTTTCTTTTTGCGGTGTTTTTCGCTTATCTGGTGGATCCCGCGGTCTCCTGGGTAGAAAGATGGACCAAGGGCAGGGGCAGTTCCATCGCCGTTATTTATCTGCTGATCGTGACTTTCCTGGGAACATTTTTCTTTTTCGTGGGTCCGAAGATCGGTCACGAAGCCCAGAAGCTCACTGAATCTCTTCCCGCGCTGCTGGAAAAGGTTGGCAGCGGCCAAATCGCCGAACAACTCGGCGCGGAACATGGTTTGAGCAAGGCGACTCGCCGGGAGTTGAGCAACTTCCTGAGTTCTCATCGCGGAGATCTGCTCAGCCTGGCGCAAAGGGCCGGGCTGCGGGTCGCCGAAGCCGCACAGCAGTCTTGGCTACTGATCGTGGTCCCCGTTCTGGCAGCATTTTTTCTCAAAGATGGGCGGACTTTTAGCCAGGTGGCGCTCTCGTTTGTCCACACCAAGCCGCAGCGCGAGTTCCTGCAAGGGGTACTCAGCGACATGAATCAGATGCTGGCACAGTTCATTCGCGCTCAGATCATTCTGGCTGCACTCTCCTGGATCGCTTATTGCCTGTTTCTTTGGCTCACCGGGGCGCAGTATACGCTGATGCTGGGCACCGCCGGTGGACTTCTGGAATTTATTCCGGTGGTTGGACCTCTGGTTGCCGCGGTGTTGATACTCAGCGTCGCGCTGCTGACCGGCTATAGCCATTGGGTGATTGCTCTCGCGTTTTTGATTGCCTGGCGCATGGTTCAGGATTACGTGGTTTCTCCGCGCATCATGGGCAAAAGCATGGAATTGCATCCACTCGGTGCTATTTTCGGAGTACTTGCGGGCGGAGAAATTGCCGGAGTGCTAGGCGTCTATCTTTCGATTCCGGTCATGGCCAGCTTGCGTATCGTCTGGAGGCGCTGGCGCATGTATGCCGAAAAGCGGCGATTTGGCCCGCTGAACGAATACTCGTTTTTAACTGAAACTACGCCTCGGAAATGAGCCTTGGCCAAGCCGCGGGAATTAGCTGGCATTCTGTCGGTTGGCGCGATTCTGCTTTGTGATGCCGCCCCGAATGTGATTCCACGAGACCACCCACGGCACCAGCAGCGAAAAGAACAACCTGGCAGCTAAAACCCGTAAGGAGCTGCCACGCAGGCTGCGCCAGTCCAGCCGAAAGGCAAAATAAGTCTCCAACAGAAGCACGCAGAGCAACGGGATTGGCGTGCGAATCAGGGCGATAGCCGCGAATATCTCCAACACGCAGCGCTCCAGGTTGCGAACCAGGCGAGCGGGCCGGGAGCCGGAAACACCATCACTAATAGAGTAGCTGGCCAGTTGGTGGAAGGCCGATCTGAGGGTGTGGCCGGGCCGGTAAAACGCCTTCGCGCGCTCCGCGAAGGCTGGCGTGACCAGAGCGCGCACCTTCAAATCGAATACCGTATCTTCTCCGAAAAAAATGTCTTCCGGAAATCCGCCCACTCGCTGCCATAACTCCTTGCGGAAAGCCATGGACCGGGCAGTGCACGATTTAGTCCGGGCATCAGGGCTCAGTTTGATTCCGAAAAAGGGCGCGGAGGCAATATCCCAGATAGTGCGATGCTCCAGGTCAATGCACGATCCCCCAACTGCGTACTCGGCTTCTCCGTTCCGAATTGAAACAGTGAGCCTCTCCAGCCAATCTGGAGCATAGCCACAGCCCGCGTCCGCACAGGCCACCACCTCAGAGGAGGCCGCACGAATTGCTTCGTTCCGTCCGCGTGCGATTGGCCCTGGAGATGCCGGCAGCCTGCAGCTTTCGTCGCGAATGGGAATGAGGTTCGCGTATTTGGCTTTTGCGGCCAGTAGCCTTTCCCAGGTGCCGTCGGTAGAACCGCCATCCACGATGATCACTTCAGAAGGTGCAAGCGTCTGCTGCATCAGGCTGGTTACCAACCGGTCGATGTCCTGAACTTCGTTGAGTACCGTGGACGCTACGCTTACCGCCGACATGCTCATGCACCTCCAGTGATAGTTCCGAGATCTGGACTGGATTCGAGCGATGACACCCAGTTTCCCGCGCCAGCGGTGGCTGTCGAAAAGCCCCCTCGCATGGACGTGCCATCTAATACGATTATGGCGGCTCCGACGCTGTTAAAGATAGTTTAGCAAGCCGGAGATCATATCAAGATGATTCCCTCCGACCTGCCCGCCCGGGACACCTCGGTTGCAAACCTCTTGTCGGGGCGGCTATCGTACAACCTCATGGCTGAAGCTGCGCCTGCGCGGCGGACCGTGGTGGGCGGCATCCCGTCATCGAGGCGATTCTTGCGGCGGATGAAGAGCGCCATTCTCCGCTGGGACGCACTCTACCGGCTTTGTCTCAGGGTGAAATTTGGGACGGCGCGCCGTGCCCTTAGCCCCGGTCCCGCTATCGCCAACGGAACGCTGAAGAACCGCGCCGAGTGGCGCGAGGCCTTCGAAAAGGCACGGAAGCTCCACGTGCCGCTCCACCGCACGCCAGAGAAAAACTGGGACCATCTTGCCGCCGTATCTATCATCCTGGCGCGGACTTCTCCTTCTGCTCGCATTCTCGATGCCGGGGCGGAATTTTATAGCAATGTTCTGCCTGCGCTGTTTGTTTATGGTTACCGCGATCTGCACGGAATCAATCTCTCATTCACCGACCCAGCTCGCCGGGGCCCGATTCGCTACCTGCCCGGCGATCTGACTCGAACTCCGTTCCCCAGCGACTTTTTTGACGCCATCACCTGCCTGAGTGTAATCGAGCATGGCGTGCCTCTGGGAGACTACTTCCGGGAAATGCACCGCCTACTGAGGCCTGGGGGGCTGCTCATTACCTCGACGGATTACTATCCCACTCCCATCAACACTCACGGACTGAATGCTCATGGGTGTGCGATCAAAATCTTCTCCAAGCCGGAAATTCTGGCTGCTCTGACCCTGGCCCAGGACCTCGGACTGCAACTTACGGGTGAGATTGACTTGGAATGCGAGGAAAAACCCATTCGCTGGGAACAGTACGAGTTGGAGTACAGCTTCGTGATCTTCACACTGCAAAAGAGGTCGTAGAGCGAAAAAGTTTCCATGGTTGGTGAAGGTCCGCTGAAAGTATCCTACCAACGCAAAATCCTCTACGGCGATCTGCCTGTTGTAGAATTTCAATAGCCTCTTTTATGAAAAGCAAAATCCCAGTAGGAATTCTGGGTGCCACGGGCATCGTCGGCCAGCGCTTGATCCAGATGCTGGAGCGCCATCCCTGGTTCGAAGCGGTATGGCTGGCGGCGTCTGACCGCTCGGAAGGAAGAGAATATGCCGCTGCAGCGCGCTGGCGCCTGAAGACGGCAATTCCTCCCTCAGTCGCGAAGATGCGGGTTTCACCGGCAACGCCTGAGGGCGCGCCCAAAGTGATTTTTGCCGCTCTCGATTCCTCGATTGCGGCGGAACTCGAGCCTCGCTTCGCCGAAGCTGGTTGCGCGGTGATCAGCAACTCGAGCGCATTGCGCATGGTGAAGGATGTTCCTCTGGTCATTCCTGAGGTGAATCCCGATCACACTAAGCTGATTGAGTGCCAGGGCTGGCGGCGGAAGAATGGCGGCTTCGTGGTCACCAATCCCAATTGCTCTGCCATCGGACTCGTGCTCGCCCTAGCGCCATTGCACTGGCGCTTTCAGATCGAGACGGTGATGGTCGTGACTATGCAGGCGGTGAGTGGCGCAGGATATCCGGGAGTCGCCTCACTCGATATTCTCGGCAATGTGATCCCTTACATTGCCAACGAAGAAGAAAAGATGGAAGAGGAGACCCGCAAACTTCTGGGCACGCTCAATGGCGCTGGAATTGTTCCAGCTGCTTTCAAGATGAGCGCGCAATGCAATAGGGTCGCGGTCGAGGACGGCCACACCGAATCGGTTTCGTTGAAGTTCAAGAACAAAGCCGACGCCGCCGAGATTCTGGAAACTTGGGCTGAATTTCGCGGTGTTCCCCAGGAGCGAAATCTTCCCAGCGCTCCCGAAATCCCAGTCCATTATGCGGAGTCGAAAGACCGCCCACAGCCCCGCTTTGACGTGGAATACGGGCACGGCATGACCACGACCGTAGGCCGACTGCGCCCCTGCGGGGTACTCGACTGGAAGTTCACTGTGCTCTCGCACAATACCATTCGCGGAGCCGCCGGGGCAGCGCTGCTGAATGCGGAGTTGCTGAAGGACCAGGGACACCTGCGGTGATTCTCTCCCAAGCAGCGTAGAAATAATAATGTAGAAATAAAATGTGCACGACTGGAGGGCGTGTGCCGGTTGGACAATCTGGAAGCGCTCCTGCGGGCGCGCGCGGAGAACGATGGCCGGCGACGGTGGCGGCGCTAACGTTGGGCGCTGCGTTCTTTGGGCTATGGTTCTGGCTGCTGCCGCAGTGGCTCGGCTTCCGAGTAGAAACAGGGGGTACGGCGCGGTGGCGATGGCTGGCGGCGGTTCCATCAGTGCTGGGATTCGCAGTTGCGCTACGCTGCGTTTGGGACTTCGGGTGGACAGGACAGGGCACGCCAGCGCCGGTCGCTCCGCCGAAAAATTTGGTGATGGTAGGTTTTTACCGCTACGTACGGAACCCGATGTACGTGGGGTTTGCCGCCGGATGGATCGGACTGTGGGTCGTCTTCGGACACGCCAACCCGGTGGCAATCGCGTCCGTGGCGGCCGTTGCCCTCGGCATACATCTGTTTGTGGTCTTCTATGAAGAACCGACATTGCACAAGAAGTTCGGGGTGGACTACATCGAGTACCGCCGGAACGTAAGGCGCTGGTGGCCGCGCCTGAGAGCCTGGGAAAGGCCGCAATAGTTGCGCATGGAGAATCCGAGGTTAGCGCTTTAGCCTTTAGCTCCTGGCAAAACCTGGCTCTGGTTTAAGCTAACAGCTAATGGCTAGAAGCTGCATCGTAATGAAATTCGGCGGCACCTCAGTGGGTGACGCCAAAGCCATCCAGTGCGTCGCCGCCATCGTTCGCGAACGCCGCTCGCAAGGACCCGTTGTCGTTGTCAGCGCGATGGCGCGGGTCACGGACCAGTTGCTGCAAATGGCCCGCGCCGCCGGATCCGGTGATCGCAAGACGGCGTTGACGCTCGCACGCGAACTGCGCGAACGCCACTACAATACCGCCGGTGAACTGCTCGGCACCGCGCTTTTTACCCAGTTTCACAGCGACTTGGGCGCTGAATTTGAAGAATTGGAAGAACTGCTGCGCGGCATCTCTGCCGTGGGCGAACTAACTCCGCGGACTACGGACCACGTTGCGGCTTTTGGCGAGGCGCTGTCCAGCAAGCTGGTGGCTGCGGCATTCTCAGCCCACGGCATTGAATCTACCCTGGTGGATTCTCGCGAGTGCATCGTCACCGACGAGGCCTTCACTCGCGCCGCACCTCTTTTCGAAGACACCAATGCACAGATTCGTGCACTGCTGCTGCCGCTTCTTGAACAAGGCCAAGTGCCGGTGATGGGCGGGTTCATCGGAGCCACGCGGACGGGGATCACGACCACGATCGGCCGCGGTGGATCGGACTTTTCCGCTGCCATTGTCGGGGCCGGGCTGGGCGCGGAAAGGATCGAAATCTGGACCGACGTGGACGGTATGATGACCACCGACCCGAATCTCTGTCCCGACGCCCGCCGCATCAAAGTCATTAGCTTTGACGAAGCGGCCGAGCTTGCCTATTTCGGGGCCAAGGTACTGCATCCGGCAACGGTGCTTCCGGCCATCCAGAAAAATATTCCGGTCTATATTCTGAACTCGCGCAACCCCGCCTGTGAAGGGACACGCATCGCCGCCCGCGCGCCGAACTGCAAGAATTTCTTCAAGGCCATTGCCGCCAAGAAGCGAATCACCATTGTTGATGTCGCTGCCCCCCGCATGTTGCTGGCGCATGGCTTCCTGAAGGCGATCTTCGAGGCCTTTGACCGGCACCGCATTCCTGTGGACGTGGTCTCAACTTCGGAGGTCAGTGTCTCACTCACCGTGGATTCCAACGAATCGATTCCCGCGCTCGCGGCCGATTTGGCCCAACTCGCGGATGTGAAATACGAAGGCCGAAAAGCGATTGTCTGCCTGGTGGGAGAGAACTTGCGTGAGATTCCAGGCATCGCTGGGCACGTGTTTGGCGAACTCTCGGACGTGAAAATCCGCATGATTTCCCAGGGCGCTTCGGAAATCAATCTGACTTTTGTGATTGATGAGGACCAAGTCCCGAGCGTCGTGCAGCGCCTGCACAAGGCGTTCTTCTCGGAGTTGGATCCGGAAATCTTCGCGTGAAACCGCCCGAATTGACAGCGCCTCTAGTCCCGGTCGCGATCGCGGTCAATATCGCGGCCGATGGCCCTGATCCGGTGCGCGTCCACGGGCACGTCGCGCTGCAGCACGACTTCTAGCGTCGTTCCCGGACCCATGCGGACTTCGTTGCCGTGGCTGAGCGCGGCAATGGTAGTCCCGATCGCGCCTCCGATGCCAGCTCCTATCAAGGCTCCTTCGCCACCGTGGGTGACCGCGCCTATTAGCCCTCCCTCGGCGGCCGGGCCAGCGATGGTTCCCGCAGT
>Ga0137378_10000406_pt1 | contig 32464 bp, 26 predicted proteins | sample SagtaG_21_FD_104813 | JGI IMG/M metagenome (GOLD analysis project Ga0137378, IMG submission 104813) | Vadose zone soil microbial communities from Sagehorn Ranch, Mendocino, California, USA - Sage2_L_60_16 metaG | ecosystem: Environmental > Terrestrial > Soil > Vadose zone | place: USA... | reverse complement strand
TACTATAGCCGAAGGCATCCGTTCGAAGAGAAACAATGGGCGTACAGAGAGCGAGATCAGAAGGTCGCGCCACGGCTCTTGCCACTCGGGCGGAATAACCAAGTTGCGAACGCCCTCTCGACAGCACCACGCCGCGAAGTCGGCGAGTTCACGCGCGCAGTCGATTGAGTCCGGCGAGGCGTGAAAAAGCAGGGCGAGATGTCCTCCTCGGAGTAATCTCGCGAGTCCTGGCCCGATCGGACCTGTTGGCCAGGGAGTCTCCGGTGCATGACGGGGAATCATGCGGCCGCATTGTGGAAGTTCGCGGGTGCGCCGACACGCTGGACAACCGCCACAGGCTCGCACGACAGTAACGTCGTGGCCCGGACTCGTGTAGGCTTCTTCGAACGCGCGGGAGAGACAAATCTTTCCAGTCAATGCCTTTTCCAGGAGCATCCATGCGAGTTTGTTTTGCCTGAGTAGGGCCTCGCGGAGCGGTTCGACGCGTGCCTCCCAGTATCGCGTTTCTAAGTGCTCATGCTCGCGGATCGTGACCTGAACTGTACGGACGTAGCCTCCTTCGCGCCGAGTAGAGTGGGACCCTTCAATGTCAATGAGGCCTGCCCGTCTCATGAGAAGTAGCGTTCGCAGGCTCCAACGCTCGTTTTCTTCATTACTCATGTCAATATCCCGGGGACGATGGCTCGGGCTCACATCGAGAGGAAGGTTGTAGCGGTGGCCGTCACCCGTTCGTTCGGCGGCGCGGAACATCGCCCGCCAGCGCTCGAGTCCACGTTCGACGCCGATGAATTTAGGAATAGCTAGACGCCGTGCATAGGAAACGTCGCGATTAACTCGAATCATTAGTGACATAGAGGCGAAGCCATCCCGCCCGGTTCGGCCAACATCTTGGTAATAGCGGTCAATGTCCTCGGGACAAGTTGCATGAATGACCGCTCGGATGTCCGGCTTGTCCACTCCAAGGCCGAATGCCGATGTTGCCACGACGATATCGATCTCATCATGGCTCCACGCGTCGAGGAGCATGCTCCGTCTATCCTCGGGAGTATAGCCGTGCATGAGGCCGATGCGTTGATATCCAGCGTTACCCAACGTATTGAACCAAGCTTCTGCGTCTGCTCGGCGTGTCGTATACAGAATGAGAGGCCGAGGCAAGTGATCAACGGCGTCGCGCACCCAGGCTTGACGCGTTGCCTCACTAGGAGCGTGGCACAGCCAGTACGACGGTTCCGGCCGCAGGCGCACGGCGTGGACTTGATGAACTGGGCCCGGCTGTCCGAAGAGGTCATACAAAGAATCCAAGCTGTATGGCGTGAGAGTCGCAGACATGAGTATGGTTACGAAAGGGTGGTCTCCGCAGCGATTGAGAAGTTCGCGACGTAATCCCGCAATCTGCTGAAACGCAGGTCTAAAATCGTCGCCCCACGCAGTAACCATGTGGGCTTCGTCAACCACAAAGTAACGAATGAACCCTCGACTTGCCGCCTCACGAAGCGGTTCTGCTAAGGAGCCAACAAGTGACTCTGGTGAGAGAAAGATCGGCCCTTGAACGCCGGCACGGCAGCGTAGTGCCATATCGCGTGCAATTTCGTTGGTAGGCCGATATGCGGTTGGATGATCGACCAGTCGTTTCGTTCTAGCTTCGAGATCCAGTGCCAGAGCTACGAGAGGCACCACGATTGGCGTTACTCCGGGACGTCCGCTCTCGTCCGGGAGCGGCAATTCAGCGGGCAATACCGCACACATACTCTTCCCACTGCCCGTTGGGAGATTGACGATAACGGTGCTTCCTGGTGGGGCCGAAAGAACCGTGCGGGCGGCTTCACGCTGTGCTTCTGAGTGGTAGGCGTCAAGACGCGCTCGCCACAGCAGGGGGTCCGCCGAGACATGCACATCGTTCCGTCGACGGTCAGAGAAGAAGAGTGGGTCCTCCGGGCTCTGGTTGTCCTGATCGTCTGGAAGCCATGGAGGTAACCACGGTCGGGCCGCGAGTGTTACGCCCCTCGGTCCCCGGCCGCGGACCGAAACAGAGGCCCGAGCAAGAAAGTCGTCGCTCAATAAACTGGCGACCCATTTCGGGACGACGAGGTTTTGCCCGCCCGACCAAAGTTGGCGGCTTTCCGCGCGGAGGACCGCGCGCAAGAGAACAATGAGATCCATGCGGCCGACAGTTCGGCCTTTACGGTGTTGGGCTAGGGCGGTTATGAGTCGTCGGTGCGGAGTATGTAGTCGTTCGGTGTCCGGATACCGGCTCAGAGCTGACTCGGGGTCGTCCCAGGCATCCACAAGCCAGCCGAGTACGTTCGGAGCATTTGCTGACTCTAGCGCTGCCATGTTGGCCTCTCGGAGAGCACATAGACCCCGACGGAGTCGATTTGCAAGGATGGCTTAGCCAAGATTGAGTCCACGAGTTGCCCCAAAAGAGTTTGCTCCTCGATGAGTCGAGCGACGGCCTGCGAGTCTTCACCGTGCCTGCGACCACGTGCCCGAAGGCGCGCGACCGTGATGTCGAAGTGTTCGCTCGCCGTCTTACGGGATTCGGCGATTCCCGTTACAAATCCAGGATCACTATGAATCTGTGCAGTCGCACGCTCGGCCACATGTCCGCACAGCGCTCTCCATGCTGCGTCGCCAGTGAGGTCGAGGAGGATCCGCGCACGTACGCCGCCGAGGTTGATGTCTCGTTCTCTGTCATAAGGCGGCGAGCACAGTCTAACCAATCGTGGCTCGGGGAGCGCGCCATCAACATCGACATAGAGATGATGGATCTGTTGGGGCCGCCAGATTTGAAGGAGGCGGAGGAGGGAACCGCGAGCGACCTCGTCCCACACAAGTGAGTCTAGGCGGTGCCGAACGATGTCTATTCCGGTGAAACTCCGAGCGGCAAAGCGAAAAATGAATGTGGGCTCCATGAATCCCGGCGCAGGTCGCCACAGCGCAAAGGCTTGGCCTCGCTCATCCCAGTCCGCAAGAGCACGCAACTCCTCCACGAATGCTTGGCCCGGGCGCAGAAACTGGAGATCGAGGTCGTACGTTGCAAGCGTCCGTCTCACCGTGGCTGGCCTGCCAGCCTGATCGCCGAGACCATGTAATAGCGCTGCTGGAACGAGTGGCGGAGAACCGTTGCGGCGAAGGCCGAAGCGCACAATGCGACCCTTCCCCGGAACCTCATTTGCCCATGACCTTAAGCCGATATTGTCCTCAACATAGTGTTGCAAGGCGTCGCCGAACTCGTCTTCCTCCTCATCTGCGGACTCGATGGACTGCCACAGGGCGGAGTCCCGAAGGCCACCGAGGTAGAGTCCGTCCAAAACATCCTGCTCGGCAGCAGCCTCGCGCTCAGCCTCAACGACGGACACTAGCGAGGAGGCCTGAGCGAGGAGTGCCGCCGGGCCGCCCTCGAAAGCAATTTCGCCGAGACGCATAAGCTGGCGTTCGACGAGGAACTGCAGGTCAGCGAGAGAGCCATTCATCAAACCTAGTCCCTTGGTCAACACTTCGTACCAAGCATCGTCGAAGGCTAGCGTTGGCTCTCCGAGCGAGAGAATCGCCAGGCACCGGACCGGCTTGCGTCGATCGAGGCGGTCCAAGCGTCCGAGTCGCTGCTCCAGTCGCATCGGATCGAAGGGCAGGTCAACGAACACACAACCGTCTGCAAACTGCAGGTTCAGACCCTCCTCAGCGATACGGTCGGCTAGAAGAACCGCACGTTTGGCGTTCCGAAACGCCGCGATTCTTCGCGCAGCTTCTCTTGCTTCAATGTCAGCGGTAATGACGAAGGTCTCCCCACGCCATCGGTCGTCGATCAGCGGACCAAGTTGTGTGCACCGCGATGTAGTGCCACAAAAGGCAACCCAACGCCCTTTGTCTAATTTCTTTAGAAACTTCAGCAGTGCATCAGCGCGCGCTGCGTCACCGACACGATGGGCTAGATTCACCAAGCGCTCAACTACGTCGGCCTCGCCCGGCACGGACAGCCCTCTCTGGCGCTCTGCGAGTATCTCAGCCAGTCGCCTTCGATCGGACGCCGCAGCCTCGGCTAATTCAAGGTACAAGTGGATCGACGCGCGGCGCTGCTCGGAAGTACAATCGACAACATGTGCTGCGGCCCTCGTTCGCCATTCTTCGAGTGTCCCCCAAAGTTCTGCGACGAGTTCTCCTTCGGGCCCCTGAACCTCGCAAAGGGGCGGCACCTCCGACCTGAGTTGGTGCAGTTCACCTTCTTCCAGTAGCATCACTCGCCGCGTGCGAAGGAGGCGTCTGTGGATCCGGTACGTTTCCGTGAGATGCATGCTCAGATTTGCGGCATGTATTGCTAAGGTGTTCTCATCGTCTTCCCGTGCGGCTGCGGCGGCGCATAATTCCACAGTCTCGACTACGATGGGGTCATCGGGCAGAAGTTCGGCGCAGTGGCGCACATGACGAAGCGTGAAGGCGGGTCGTGTCGACCGGCTTAGTGCTAAGAGCGCCCGCCCGAGATCCCGGCGCTTTTCAAGGCGCGCTCGAAACTCGTCCAGTCGATCCAGTCGGTACGAGTCTGGATCGAGCAGGTGTAGAAGGGCAAGAAGGTCGTGCTCGTGATGAAGAACTGGCGTCGCCGAAAGAAGAAGGAGGTGGGGAGTTCTCCGGGGGTCCGAAACGCGGCATGCAGCATCGTACAAGTCTCCCGTGACGATTCGGTGAGCTTCGTCGATAACTAAAATGTCGGGCGGGTTGTTCTTATATAGGCTGATGTTCTCGTAGGGGCTAACGTCAACGTTCCCGAGTTCAAAACGAGTTGCGAGTTCGTCGCGCCACTGGTGGACGAGGAGACTCGGCGCAAGCACGACAAGCCGCAATCGGGGCGTGTCCAGGAGTAACTGGCGGAGAATGATACCTGCCTCGATCGTCTTGCCAAGCCCGACCTCGTCGGCGAGTAGGTACCGAACGACAGGGTCCTGAAGTACGCGTCGGGCGATTTCAACTTGGTGAGGGAAAAACTCGATCTTTGAGGAGATAAGTCCGCGGAGGCCCCGCGAAAGCCAAACTTGACGAAAGTACCGGTCCAGCCACTCGGACCGTCTCTCGAAGAGGAAGGGCGTTTGATGAGCAAGTGACGAAAGCGTGGCCACAGGATCCTCAGCCCGAAGGTACGAACGCACGTGGAAATCGGTCTCGGGAAGGAGAAGCACACAGTTGCCAGGGAAGGAGACATGGTAGGAGTTCCCGCTTGGGGACGAAATACACGCCAGCACGCGACCGATGCGGAAACCTCTACTGTCTTTGTAATAGCATCGTGTTTGGTTAGGCAGTTCGGGTCGACTAAGCGCTCGGAGTGGCGCGCGACGAACCACCGTTCGCACAGGACTCACGTAGTAGGCGACCTCAACGGAATCACGACTGTCGGGATATGAAATCACTTCGGCGAAACCGTCCTCCTCGCTACCCACGGTCAATACTTTGTGGCCGATCTGCAATGCCATAACTGGAGGCCCTCTTGGGCCTCAATTCAGGCCCGTGCTCAGAGTGTCTTCGCCTGGCTTGAATTGGGGTCTGAGATTGACACAGTCCTTACTAAGCCCAGTGATCTTCGTCGAATTTCACCGCCAGGTCTAGCACTTCCTATGCACTAGCGAATATGATAAAGGCCTGGGAATGTTAAGAGCAGTCTCGAGCGGTACCGCGTTGTTCTAGAGTCTTTGTTCAGATGGCGACTCGATTTTGCCAAGGAGCGATATGGACTCGCCAACTCCGGTTTTACAAGATTCTCGGCTGCGCTCTAACGGATCCTAAGTCCGGCTGCCCACACAGCGCCCTGCGATTCCTCGAACGGGAGGTATTCATGGATGGTACAACTGGTCAAGATGCGAACTCCGATGAGCAACAAGCAAAGGAGCTTCTGGAAGCCCTCTCCAAGTGGCAACCGGCGACACCCAGTGAGTACCTCGATGGGGCGCGTTGGTCTCTCGAGACGGTCACGCATTTAACCGAATATGAAGATGAAAAAGCTAATAGGATTCTGACTGCAATGGCATTTTTGAGCGCGTTGGTTGGGGTTGTATTTGCCGCCGTGGTCCAAAAGTGCCCGGCGTCGTACGTCTCGCAGCTTGGAGCGCGAGGGTACTCCTTCTCCGCTTTCGCTCTGACGACGGTATACGTTCTGTTCCCGCTTTATTTTCTGATTCTCTCAGTCGGCGCCACCTTGACCGTCTTGGCAGTTAGACCTAGCTTTCGGATACCAAGAACTTGGGGCGGTGCCCCAGCATCCTTGCTGTTTTATGCAAAGATCGTCAAAGCAACTGGAAAAGAATGGGCGAGCGCCTATACGCAGCGCCCAGGCGTTGAAGTTGATCGGCAATACTTGAAAGACGCAATTTTCGAGACTTATCTCATCGCGCAAAAGATAAGAATAAAGCTCAGAAAGTTGCGCTGGGGCATATGGCTGTTTATTGTCAGTACGGTTCTGTTGGTTGGTTTGCTTCCCTTGTGTGCTGCCGTAATTTCGAGGATCGATAGCATTCCGCCAGAGAAGATGCCGGTCGTGCAACGAGCCGACCTCGAGCCAAGTATCAAGGCGGACAGTTCTCGTCAAAGCGAGGCCCCAGGCGGGCAGGGAAATGAGACTGGCAAGAAGGAGCGAAGGAAAAACCAAAAATGACTCTGCGAACGGGTATTGGCCAAGCAAGGCAAGCACGGTCGATGAATCCTCTACTCTCTAGTCTCGCTCCGATCTGGAATGACCCGACAGCCGTGTTTCTCGACGTCAGCCGAATTCAAGCTCTGGCCGAGCAGTTGTCCAGCGAAGAATTGCCGGTACCATCATGGCGCGAACCGGTCTTCCCAAAGGAAGACTCCGAAACTTTCATCGATTTCATTGGCGTCGGCAATGCGATTAATTTTGCTTTTACAGCGTTCGACACTTACGAAAGCTTTTCGGCGGCGTATGGCGGCATGAATTGGCGTGGTGCGTTCGCGATGTGGGCGTGCCTCGCTCGAGCTCTGGAGAAAAGGCCAGGCATGCTCCGAGGCGCTTACCTTGCCGAATTGTCCCTCTCGGATGTGGAAGAGATTTTCGCGGGCACGACGCAGATTCCACTGGTCGAAGCCCGGTGGCGAATTCTGAAAGAAATCGGTGTCGTTCTGGAGGAACACTTTGGCGGTTATTTTCACAATCTATTCCAAGTCGCAGGCTTTTCCGCTTTCGGTGGGAATGGTGTCGCGGACAAACTGTTAGAGCATTTCCCGTCTTTCCGAGACGATAGCGTTCATCGCGAATCTGGAACCATTCTTCGATTCGCAAAGCGTGCGCAATTGATGGCTATGATGTACCAAGGGCGTGCCTTGTCATCTGATAAGCTCCCAAGATTGTCGGATGCTCTTGACCTGGGCCCGATTGCCGACTATTCAGTTCCTAGATCCCTACATTCGCTGGGCATTCTTACGTATGCGACCGATCTTGAGGAAAAGGTGCGGAGCCGACAACCTATAGAGAAAGACAGTCTCGAAGAACAGGAGATTCGCGCTCAGACAGTACATGCCCAGGTTCTCCTATTGCGTGAGATGCAAGAGAAGCACAAATGCACAGTTTCAACACTGAGCCTTGACTACAAGTTGTGGATGTTAGGACGAAAGGCAGCCGAGCCACATCATTTGACTAATACAACGGCGTACTGAGATTAGACTCAACAAAGACGGTTGCCATGTTATACCGCGACTCTTGACAGTTACCTAATCAGGTTTTCTTTCTCATCGGGATAAATGACGCGGCCCTTCGGTCAAATTCACGACGTCCTGGACGCTGACATCTGGTGATGGATCCGCAAACCCTCTACAGCGATGAAGTCTACGCGCTGCGCGATTACGACCTTTATCGCGTCCAAAGCCCCTTTGTCTTCACATCCGCTAGAGCTAGGCGCGAGGGTTTGTACGACTCGGCTTCACTCTGGAACACGGCGCACGGTCTCCAGTGCCCGGTGCTTTCACTCCCACAATTTGCATCGCTACGCCAGTCACCCTCTCTACAATTTCTACTGCGAGGGTAATCGTGTCGGCGAACATCCCGGTGAGAGGGGACGATGTGGAATCGAAACTAGCTGGCAATGATCGACTTGGCACCAACAGCAGATGTAGCCGCGTGATCTGCGGTTACAATAGCCCTTCCTGGAGGTACCAGCGTACGGCTTGTTTTTGCCCTTCGTACCATATCAAACAGCGCGCTGAGGACCCATATTGCAATGAGTGGAGGAGCACACGTGTGGATCTAATGGCGGCGCCGGACAGGCGGAAGTTCCAAGTGCGTTGTGATGCAGGTAGTCCAGGGCAATTTGAGGTTGGCACGGATACACTTTCGGTGCGTGTCGGCCAACGGATGCGAACAGGGAAAGAGGAGGAGATGTGGGATTCCGTCCACATCTTATGCAAAGAGCAGCCGGATGGTTCCCTCACCGTTGAGGTGCTTGTTTGTCACCCAGACTGGGAAGAAGCAAAGACAATTGCGGCGATTCATTCGCGGCCTCAGAATGATGGCATAGCGACGCCGAGTCTAAAGTGTGATCTGCAACTCTCGGGACCTGGCGGATTGCGGCGGGCAAGCGGCGCAGAATAACATTTCCGTTCCCGTAAGCTCAACCGGGAGGTCAACAGGCGCTAGTTGATTAGCCCATTTGCCGCACCCCAGATTTTCGGCGCTTCCCCAGGTAGTGGCTCTAGGGGTTCATCTTCCCCTTCTTTGGCCGCTCTGGGCGGCGGTAGCAACACGATTTCGCGATTCTCCGTTCTGCCTTTTCCCCGTAGCTTTTGTGCAAGTGGCTTCCAGCATTCGGCGCAGATATCGTATTCCTTGCCCTCAATTTCCTTCCGCAGACAATCTTTCACTTCGCCGCATAGATCACAAACAATCATGGATTCCCCTCCGGCATAGCGGAAGCATCCTACCTAGCTGCCGCGATATTGACACGAACCAACGATATTGAGACTCGCATAGCCCATTCTATAATTGTAGGTACTCTTTTCCTACGGGACGCCTGATATGCCTCCCTTGCGACCCATACGATTCTTAATCTTAAGTTCCGCGTACAGCCTTCCTAACAGATGTTGTTTCTTTGCCAGTTCCCTTTCAAAGAAGGTGTGGAGGTCGCCCAACGCCGTCATGTTACCGTTATCGTCCAGTTGGCAATGAATCTCTAACCCACGGAATAGAGCAGTTCGCGTTACATCGTGAGCCAATCGAAGGTCTTTCTGAAAAACTGCACTCGTTGGCGAAATCCTGCCGTGAACCACGTCGCTCCTTGCGTCGTAGATAGTAAGTGCATCCCAAAAGTGGCGGTCAAAATCGTGATCGTCATCGTGGCATAAGAGAGCCATACGGGCGCAAAACGAGCGAGTTTGTAGCCACTCCGTTGTTGTCAAGCGTTCAAGTGCAAGGACGAATTTGACGATCTGCGTGCCTGGCTCTATCTCAAAAGCCGCTTCGCCAAACCAACTGAGCGCGTCAATCAGCCGATTGGCGATTTCCGACCTCGTTCCCTGAATAGCGGCGCCCAATAGGTGGGCAGCCCTCTTCCAGAAGGGTTGGAAGCGGTCCATAACTAAGTGCCAATCATCACCAACGAGTGCCTCTTGCACACGTCGAAACATGTAGAGATCCAGCTTGCCGTCTGTCTGAATGGCGTGCTGCCCGTAGGTAACTCTTCCATGGGGGGCTTGCGCCAGACGCATGTCCCGCGCATGAGGGACTCCGAAAAACAACCGGAGTAGATTAATTGCTGTGGTTATTACACGCTCTGCCCGATCATTGGCCGAAGCGCTGGAGCAAGGCGGGATTGTGACCGTAGCCACCCATCCGATGTCACAAACATAGCTCTTGAATTGCTCTACCCATTGCGAACCTTGCTCTCCATCGCGACTGTTCTGAACATAGCGTTCGAATGCCTCTGCTCCGGATTGGCAAAATTCAGGCGCCCTTGTGAATTGAATCGGTCCGATCCGAAATTGGGACGGCTCCTTAGACTTCATCAGCACACACGGAAAATGAAATGTCCTCTGGATGTGACTCGCGTTCGATTCGGCAACGGCGGTCGCTAACACTCGAGCGAGTGCGGGCTCGTCAGCTTTTTCTTCGACCATAGCGCGCACTATATGCTTGCGAATTTGCTTGGCTATGTCTTCTACACAATAATCCGCTGGAACCCGCAGCGAATCAACGTGTCGTTGGGCCAGGGAAAAGACCGCCTCCATTGCGTCACGGGTGCACATCAAGTTTCCGGAACCCGATAGGTCACACACTTCGCAAAGCGCGTCCTGTGGGTGTGCCCTTAAACGTTCAAACGTCTCCTTCGGGCCAAGTCCCGCGTAGGCCTCAAGCCCATCGCTGATTCTCCAGAAATCGCGAATGTCGAGTTGAAGTTTGTCTTCCGGAGTCATCGGAAAAGAGGATCCCTACCTATTCTAGTCCGATCTAGATACTTTCTATGAGGGTTGGGGCAGTCCAAGCCTTTGGGGGATCTTTTCCCCTCAATCAAATTCTCTTAAATTCCTCATCCAACGAAACAAAGTGGCAGGACTGCTTTTTCCAACCACTTCTGTCCAATCGGCGTAGAAACAAAGTATTCATATGCCCATCGAATGGGGATGATCCGAACACTGCCTTCTTGGATGATATCTTTGCAATCACAAAACAGAACCAGGACGTTCCGACCATCACTTTCGTAGTTGGCAAGTGTTGCAATTTTTGATTTGGCTTCCTTGCTCCCGATCTCGTGGAAGGTGACCTGAGCGAACATATTCTTACCTGATGTCGTGACTCCACAAATATCGACGTCACGCATGCTTCTTCCAACAGGCAACAGCAAGTGCGCGAGCCTCGAATAGGGAATCTGTCCAGTCTGTTCGAATTTCTCGCATCGAAGGAATTCACTGCACATGATTTCTTGTTGATCCGGGGAGAGCCTATCGAAGGACGGCTTTGTTCTCTTTCCTTCGACAATATTTTCTATCGAATCTTTAGCGCTGGGCCACCGCATGATAGTGCCTTGTCTCGGGCGGCCGACAAGAACGAGTGCGAGATCACACCTGTGCATTATCTTGACTTTTTCAAGCTTGATGGATTTAAGAAACGCTTTCCTGTCTTCACATCCGTTGACCGTCCCCCACCTACCTCGAAGTATTTGGATCTTGGTGTTCGGACGGACGTATCCGAGCAGACATTCCTGCTGCGGATGGTGTTCAGCACATACGTATCCACCGCTCTTCGCAAGCGCAAGTAGTGCACGCATTGCCCGCCGCGCTGAGTCCGGATAGTCAGAGAGTTTGAGGCTTCGATTGTCTCGTCCCCTTAATTTACCGTCCTTATGGTGAGGAAAATGAATCGCGATCCTGCGTTCTTCCCAAAGCTTTTCGCGCGTCATTTTATCGATGTCGAGGGCTATTGTGTGTCTTGCGAAGAATGTCTCCATTGAAACGCAACCTCCTAACTTTTAGAGCGGGCAGTATTGTATGGTGGAATTCCCCTGCACATCTTATCCAAAGAGCAGCCGGATGGCTCCCTTACCGTTGAGGTGCTTGTTTGTCACCCAGAGTGGGAAGAAGCACGGACGATTGCCGCGATTCATTCGTGCCCACAGGATGACGGCACAGCAGCGCCGAGTCTGAAGTGTGATCTCCAATTCTCAGGACCTGACGGATTGTACCGGGCAAGTGGCGGACAATAGAAACAACTCAAGAATCTAAAGATTGTCGAAGGCAAGTGCCTGAACGAGCCCGGAATCGAACGAGCGACAGTAGCTAGCGCATTCCTGCGCGCCGGGATGCCGTGTTTCTCCGCACTTGACGTTGCCCATAGCGAGTGTCCGGCGCAACTTCATAGATACCGCCATCGGCAAACTCGACGCGGACAGCGGCTATGCGCTCGCAAGGTGGATTTTTGAGCTTTCTGATTAGCTGTTTAACAGTCATTGTTTTGCGTCCTCTCAATCCCGAACATACCTACAAACGCGATCGCCGTCCTATTAGGAAACTCATGTTAGTTCTTCAGGCGTTCGCCTGCGAATTCACGTGCCGCGTTTAGCGTTTGCATTATTGCGGTGGCTCCACCACGATCTGGATTGTATTTGCGAGATGCCGCTCGGTAGCCGTATTCGACGAGCTTCAGCGTAACACTCTCCTTGACTTCGGCGAACAACAACTCCATGGGAGAGACTTCCAGGACTTCTGGGATTTTATCGATGATGTCGCTATTTGGGCCAACCTCAAAGAATCTGAAAGTAAGTAAACTTTTTCTTGTAGATCTTAGCGAACTGTTGCGCCTCTATGACGTCGACACGGCGCTCGCCCAACTCGCATTTGGACACGAACGTGCGTGATTTGCCGAGAAGCGCACTCGCTTCAGTCTGGAGCAAGCCAGCATCTACTCTGGCTTGCCGGAGGCGAGTGAGGAACTCCTTATATGCCCTCTGGTAGGTTGCATCACCCTTGTTCACACCATTACATATAGTCGGCCTTGACACAGTCCCCAAATTAGGGAATGATCAGGTCCGGGTTGTTGAGGTGGGCTTCCCTAAAGTGGCGAATCTGCACGACGGCGGAACCATCAGTATCGCTCCAGGGGCTTGGTACTCTGGGGGCGCCACGTCTATCCATGCTCGGTCAAGGCTCGACGATCGCTTTGACGACGCGGTATATCAATTCAATTTCTTGCGGTTTGGACTTATTCAGAAGGGAATCGAGCTTCCCTCGCAAAGCCTTCTCCCCCTCTTCGCGTTCGAGGAGCAGCAGGTGATGGGCTGGGACGCCAAGCGCCCTGGCCATCGAAGCGATTGTATCCAGGCTCGGCACTTTTCGGCCTCTCTCTACTTCACCCCAATAATTCCCACTCAGCCGGGCGCGCTCAGCGGCCTTCTCCAAGCTAAGATTCTCAGCCTTCCTGAGCCTCCGAACGCGCTTGCCGAACAATGCTTTAGTGTTGTCCATATCCGCGAACAACAATAGCGAGGGAAATGCGTGAATAGAACAATCTAAAGAGTTCTTGGCTATGGCAAAAGACACTCTATAGAGTTATATATTCTAAACTTCTAACTCTTTGGGGAGTGGGCAGCGAGAGGCGAAAGTCCCAAATCGGAACCAGGCCCTCCCGGTACCGACAGCATCTCACGAGACCGCAATGAAAACGCAGGTAGACGACTTAAGGAAATTCTCAAATCCAAAGAACACACAAGTGCGCAAACGCGAGCTTTCTCGATCGACGCAAGACGCCCTCTTGCGTCTGGCAGCAAACCCGCAAGATGCCTGCGCACTCGTTACGGTTTACGACTCGTGTGGCACTGATGTGAAGGCGTCAGCAATTCGCTGGTTTGGAAGAGACAATGAAGTCCGCAACAGGGCCGTCAACAGCATACTTGTGGCAATCGGCCGGCGGGCGGGGAGTTACGATCCACAATCCCTGGGTGCCACAGAATGGGTCAGCCGGGTAGCCGACGCTGAGGCAAGAAGATTGCGCGAGGCGCTGGATACGGCCGGCAACAAGGGTCCCCGGACTCGGAGGGCCGTGTGAGCCCTCGCGTATTGACAAGACGAGGTAGGCTCTCTTGGCCAACTCCCAGAGAAGGTGAGAATCCTGCAGGAGCGATTCGACGAATCTGGCTGGTCGGGAAACAGACCACAATTTCAAATCGGAACAGCTTAGCGGCAACTTCATTTCTTGCCGAATGGTCGCCTCGCCTCGTCCTCTTCTGTGGCGTTAGCCCTGCGCCTTGCCTTCCACGACAGGCCGGATGTTTGGCTCGTTTGCGTTACGCGGATCCGACTAGATCGGCGGTGCTGCGATTACTGAGAAGTACCGATGATACGACGTCGGTCCGATTTGCTCGTAACCCCTTCAGTTTACATGAATTGCCAAGTGGCGTCCGAAGAAGGGGATTGACATGTGGAAGCCCGGAGCGATACATAACCGTTCGTAGAGGTAGGTCGAGGCGTAGTGGTCTGACTAAGAGTCCCAACGGTCCCGTTGAAGGATTGTCCCCGGAAATTGTGGAGAGCGCGGCTTGACCGAGTGCGAGGCAAGGTCGACGGCGAGTAATTTACACGCGCAGGGGTGGTCGGTTTCCCGACCACAATCAACAACACACGGTTTTCAGTTGAGGTGTATGAAGCCGTGAGCGCGAAAGACAATCCTGTCCACGCGCTGGCTCATTGTTATCCCCTCGACTCAGATTCCGACATTTCTAATCTTTCCGACGAAGAACTGATGCAAATCCTTAGGAGCGGCCGTCACGATGCCCTCACAGTTTTATTTGACCGGTACCACCATCTTGTGTTCAGCATAGCTTTGCGAATCGTTCGAGATCCGGGCGAGGCTGAGGAAGTTGTCCAGATTGTTTTTCTCGACATCTTTCGAACGGCGGCAAATTTTGATAGTCGGAAGGGAATACTTAAGGGATGGCTCTTGCAGGTTGCCCACCATGGGGCCCTGCACAGGAAGCGCCATCTAGTTGCCAACCACTTCTACCGTTGGGAGGAAATCGAAGCTGTGCTAGAAAGTGGTGCGAGTTGCCCACTGGCGGTCGAATCGCCGGAAGTGATGCGGCTCGCAGAAGAGATGTTGGGAAAACTCAAGCCGCGTCAGCGAGCAGTCCTCGAGTTGACGTACTACGAGGGGCTGACAGCGGAAGAAATTGCTGACCGCCTGGGAGAATCTGTGCACGCGATTCGACACGATCTATACCGTAGTCTCGGGGCACTTCGGGCGGCGTTTGGGAACGGTCATGAAGAGCAATAGCAAACTCGTGCGAGCTGCCGTCCGCCTTTGGCCAAATAGCCATAGACGTTATCAAGAAATGTGTGCATTAGCGGCCACGGCTCAGCTTGGCGGGAAAGAAATGAGTGAATTGAACGTACACATCTCCACGTGTGATTCGTGCCGTGAGTTTCTGTGGTCTGTTGGGCAGGTAAGCGTACAGATCATGCCGCTGCTCGCTGAAAATGGCGCACCTGCAGCGGACATTGTACCGCCGGACGGCATGCGCGATAGGTTCCTGTCACGGATGGCTTCGGAAGAGTTGGTGAAGGAAATGAATGGGGGGTCGCGCCTGCACCCGTTTCTTATCGAAAAGCCACTGCCGTCAACGTTTGGGGAAGCACGGGATGGAAAACAACTTAGACATGTCGAACCTGTGCTCTCCGGACGAAAATCAAGCCTGTTTTGGTTGCTGTCGCGCTCCGCGGCGGTGATGGCGGTTTGCGTGATTGTAGGCACTGCGGCGTTCTATGCCGGCGTGTGGAAAGCCAAGCACACACCGCAGCAACCGGCTCAGGTGCGGGCGCCGAACACGGAGGCATCTGCACGGAATTCTCCAGTGAGTAACTCTGACCGTCTAAGCCAGCTTGAGGGCCAGAAATCCCAACTAGAAAGCACGCTTGCGAAGCTGAAACAGGAGCTTTCGGCTTCCCAAAGCGAAAAACGGTCGCTAAGCGATGAGTTGACGACTGCCAAAGACAAGCTCGCAGCTCTTACGATCCAAGGGAAGAGTGCGTCGGAGCACTCCTCTGCGGAACTGCAGGAAGCACAGAATAAAGTCGCCACACTTCAAAGCCGGGCCGAGGCGCTCAGTGAGCGACTCGCGGAGTCCGACGTCAAACTTGGCATTCAGAAACAGATGAGGGAGGATCTGGCAGCGAAACTTGACACGACAGAAGAGGAGCTTCGGCGTCAGAACGATCTCAAGTCGGCCAAGTTGGAATTGGGAGATCTGGTTGCCACACGGAACCTACACATTGTGGATGTTTACGATGCGGATTCGAACGGAAAGCGGGACCGCTCGTTTGGGCGAGTTTTTTACGTTGAAGGGAAATCACTCGTGTTTTATGCCTATGACTTGGACGCCCCCGCTCAGTTCAGGGCAAGTGTGGTTTTTCATGTTTGGGGTGAGAAGGCCGGCGTTAAAGAGGTGGCGCATAGCCTGGGCATTCTCCGCAAGGACGATGGTCAAAATCGCTGGACGATGACTTTTGATGATCCGAGCGTACTAGTCAAGATTAATTCAGCGTTTGTAACGACTGAAGTTGTCAGCAAACACTACAACGAACCGCACGGCAAGAAAGTTCTTTTCGCATATTGGGGAAACCAACCAAACCATCCATAGCTTGCTTTCCGCTCGCCAGTCTTCCTCAGCCACAAAGAACCTCCAATGATTGTCCTTCCGGCTACTCTCGGACAAATCGAAATGATTTGAATTTTCGATGGCGAATTTTTCATGAATCGCGGCAACTACATAGACAAGGGGAGTCCACTCAATGATGACACTGCCGCGTTTCCTGCGGATCGTTTGCCCGTCGTTATTCATAATCTTGTGGTTTGCCTGTGCTGTCGTGGGGCAAACAGAAACCGCTACGGTTTCGGGGCTGGTCACAGACCGGACCGCTGGCGCCGTGTCCGGAGCGGAAGTGCGTCTTCAAAGTGTGGAGCGCGGCACGGTCACTACGACCACTACGAACGATGCCGGTATCTATATATTTCCAAGCGTTCATCCTGGGCAGTACCAAATCAGCATTCAAAAGCAAGGATTTAAGCAGGTCGATTTGCTTGGCCTGATTGTCAATGTTCAGGATCATATCGAGCAAAACTTCCGGCTCGAGGTTGGCTCAGTTGCGGAGAGTGTCACAGTGACAGCCGGGGCAGCACTCGTGAACACGACGGATGCTACCGTGAGCACGGTCGTGGATCGACAGTTTGCGGAAAACCTGCCGATGAACGGCAGGAGTTTTCAAACGTTGATTCAGCTCACTCCAGGAGTTGTTCTTACTACTAGTTCTACCGAAGATTCTGGGCAATTCAGTGTAAATGGCCAGCGAGCGAATGCAAATTACTGGATGGTTGACGGCGTCAGCGCCAACATTGGCGTGAGCCCGGGTGTGAATCCAGGAAATGGGTTTGGAGGGGCGCTCGGTTCTTTTAGTGCGTTGGGGGGGACGAACAGCCTGGTGTCAGTCGATGCTCTGCAAGAATTTCGCATCCAAACGTCCACGTATGCACCGGAGTTTGGTCGCACACCCGGAGGTCAGATCTCCATCGTTACTCGTTCTGGTGCAAGTCAATTTCATGGCACGTTGTTCGATTACTTTCGGAATGACGTCTTGGATGCCAACGACTGGTTTGCCGATAGCAAGGGTCTGCGCAAGCCTGAAGAGCGCCAAAATGACTTCGGCGGTACGTTCAGCGGCCCAGTCCTGAAAGATCGGACTTTCTACTTTTTTTCCTACGAGGGACTCCGCCTTCGTTTGCCACAAGTCGGGCTTACGACCGTTCCTGACACTGCTGCGCGGCAGAACGCCACACCGGCCGTGCAGCCGGTGTTCAATGCGTACCCGTTGCCAAATGGCCCAGAGGTCTTCACACCGTGCACTCCAAATGTAAACGGATGCCCCGCATCCGGCCAACAGCCGACCGGTTCGGCTCAGTTCAACGCCAGCTATTCCAATGCTGCTACACTCGATGCCTACAGCATTCGAGTTGATCATAAGTTGAATGACAGATTGGCTCTTTTTGGGCGATACAATTATTCTCCATCAGAACTTGCTCAGGTACCTCAATTCTTTGCTCTGAGCGCCCTAGAGACATCTCGAATCACGACACAAACGGCAACGGTAGGTTCTACGTGGGCAGCATCTTCTTCAATAGCCAACGATCTTCGATTCAATTACAGCAGGACGGATGGCTCTAGCTTTCGGTCTTTGAATAACACCGGAGGTGCTGTTCCACTAACTTCTCTGCCGCTACCAAGTTCATTTGGCAACCGGAACGCCGAGTTTTTCTTTTGGATTTCATCGTTGGCTGATGGTCGGCTATACGTTGGTGCCAATGCACATCAATTGCAGCGACAGATCAATATCGTTGACAACTTCTCCGTGCAGAAAGGTTCGCATAGCCTGAAGTTCGGGGTTGACTTTCGCCGCCTGTCGCCTCGGTTCAATCCGCCCCCGTATCAACAGCTGAACAATTTCAGCGACGTATCATCGGCGGAAAGCGGGACGGGGGATTCTAGCGACGTATTCTCCTCTCGAAGCGGGACACTCTTGTTTCGCAACCTAGGCTTTTTCGCCCAAGACACTTGGCGGATCATGCCTCGGCTGACCCTGACCTACGGCCTCCGATGGGACATTGACTTTGTGCCGATGTCTATTGACGGGCCTAGTCTGGCGGCGGTGACCAACTTTAGCGACCCGAAAAATTTAGCCCTGGCGCCGGTTGGGACGCCTGCATTCAGCACCACGTATGGCAATGTGGCACCGCGCCTCGGTCTGGCCTATCAACTCTCTCAAAATCAACGGTGGCAAACTGTGCTTCGCGGTGGATTCGGTGTCTTTTATGATCTTGCGACTTCGGAGGTGGGTAACGCGATCAGTAACCAGAACTATCCCTTCGGAGTTTCTGTATTTACACCCGGAGGTACTTTCCCTCTACCCCAAAAGACAGCCGCACCACCGCCAATCACACCGGCCAGCCTTACTCAGGGAGCGCTCAACGTGTTGGACCCCAATCTCAAGCTACCGTACACGCTACAGTGGAATATTGCGCTGGAACAGGCGTTGGGCAGGCAGCAAACCTTATCTGCTTCATACATCGGCTCTGTCGGGAGACGGCTTATGCAGTCAACCTTCCTTATCTCGCCGAACCCGAGCTTTGCCGCCGCTGTTTTGATCAATAACGCCGCCACCTCTGATTACGACGCACTTCAGCTCCAGTTCCAACGGCGATTGTCGCGCGGTCTTCAGGCACTCGCCTCCTACACGTGGTCGCACTCGATTGATACGGCCTCTGCAGGTTCATTCGGGAACTCTTCTAACTTAGTGGGGCCGTCTGGATCAAATTCGAACCGGGGGCCTTCCGACTTCGACATTCGCAACGCGTTCTCCGCTGGGGTCACGTATGACGTTCCTGCCCCGAAGGTGAATGCTTTCACGAATACTACCCTGCGTGGCTGGTCCCTTGAAAATGTCATTCAAGCTCGGTCTGCGCCGCCTGTTGACATTTCTGATACTCATTTCTTTGGTTTGTTCTCCAACTTTGCCCTTGGAGACATTCGACCCGACGTAGTTCCGGGACAGCCCCTTTACTTGTATGGGCCGCAATATCCTGGTGGCAAGGCGTTTAATCCAGCGGCCCTTACGAGTCCTCCGGTCGACCCGAGCACTGGGTTTACACCACTTCGGCAAGGCAACCTGTCAAGAAATGGCCTGCGGGGATTCGGGGCCACCCAGTGGGATTTTGGGATTCATCGCGACTTTCCAATTCACGAATCGCTCAAATTGCAGTTCCGAGCGGAATTATTCAATGTGCTGAACCACCCCAACTTTGGGCCGCTAAGCAATCAGTTTGGTGCCAGCGGTTTTGGGGTCTCGACCCAAATGCTAGGACGAAGTTTGAATGGAAACAACTTGGGCAGCGGATCCTTCAGCCCACTGTATCAGATCGGTGGGCCTCGCTCGATACAGTTTGCTCTGAAATTGCTGTTCTAGGAGTGCATTGAAAACTCGCATCGATTGTCAGCCTTTGAGTTCTGCCTGGCCGCAGGCCTAAGCATTTCGTTCTTGCTTCATTTCTTGGAATGCCTGCGCTGCTCTAGAAAGGCATTTTCTTTCAACAACCGCTTGTGATGGTTGAAATGAGGACGTAAACAATGGCTCGTAGCCGCCCATCGCTTAGTACAGGTCGTAAGTACTTCAGCGCCGGATTTCTCCTTACCCTTCTTCTCGTGACTTCGGCTGGTGCTGCGCAGCAGGTTCGCATGGATTCAAAGGTGGAGGTCAGTCCGGCAAGCGGTGGATGGTATCCTTGGTATGAGGTAGCAGCGGACCCGACGGATCCGAACAACTTAATCGTGTGCGGTTCCAAATGGGATACGAGGGATAATGGGTTTTACGGCTTCGTGTATTCCTCGTCAGACGGCGGAAAAACCTGGCGTATCGCGTTGGAGGACAAGAATAGTACTTGGGTAAGCGAGCAATCCTGCGCATTTGGGATTAATGGCAAAGCTTATTTCGTTTCAGAAGCTGCGCACGTAATCGATGGGGCAGCGCATCTTGATGATGTGGGAACAACCAGGGTCTTCGCTTCAAATGATGGCGGTGGTACTTGGCGGGAGGCGGCAAAAACAGGCTGGGCAGATCATACGGCTACCGTCGTTGAAACGAATTCTGGGCCAAACCAAAATCGATTGTACGTTTTCTTTAACTATATGACGTTCCGAACCCCTGACCCCGTTCAAGAGGCAGAACGTAACGGAGGCCATGTGGGTCTCATAACGCTCAAGGATGATAAGGAGCAGTTAACGAGCCCAATTGTAAGCCCGAATATGATGGACACCCGTTACAGGGGTTCCTTTGCCATGAAAGCGGTGATTCTTAAGGATGGAGGGCTTCTTTGCTTGTTCTACGCGGGGCTCAAAGCACAGGCTGACTCCGACACCACGATGATCGGCGCCGTGCATACGGATAGCGCACGATTGAGGCTCTCTGACCCAGTGGAAATTACTCGCATTGCGGCTCCCAGCAACGGAAGCAAGGGGTGTTATAGCTCCGATCTCGCCATGGCATATGACGGCCCTCGAGGCTTAGTGTATGTGGCATATCATTCCTTAAAGGATGGGCAGTGTCGCCTGATGCTTACGACTTCGGCAGACGATGGAAGAACATGGTCGAAAGGGCTGGATATTCCCCAACCGGACACGGTGGGTCATGGTTTTTATTCGCCGGCCATGGCAATCAATCGCGATAGCGTCTTGGGCCTCATGTGGCGCGATGGACCAGTTTCAGATTGCTGGTACTTCTCGATATCAGTGGACAACGGCAAGACCTTCGGTGCTGCGGAACCTCTGTCCCAATGCTCCGAGCGCCCGGCTGCGTCACTGTTTGAGTCGGACGCGTTTTTAAGGACGTGGGGTACAATATGGGTTTCATCCGACCCGTTGAAACAAGGGTCATTTTCCGGTCATCGCTCTTTGGCCCTTCAAATCATTGACGAGCGGAATGTAGCTTGGAGGAACATAAGTTCTCTCGTAGCCACATCCGACGGAGTCTTCCACCCCCTGTGGATTGAATTGGGTTCTGGAAAAGGCCAACTCCGCACCGCCGCCGTAAGAGTCGAGGCTCCAGACGATAAACTGTTAAAGCCATATTCATTCGCCCAAACTGATGGTTGGGATGTGACTCAAAAAGTATCGCTTCTCTATGGGGGTAACACGCACTACGAGACTAGCGGCAGAAACCTGAAGGTGGATATAGTCTTGAAAAATAGGAGCAACGAGCGCATCAGAGCCCCGCTTCTTCTTGAAGCCATCACACTGACCGGGGACGTTGGGAAATTGGAGATTTCGAATGCCGATAACCGAATGTCCGGGCCAGGAGCGGTCTGGGATTTGAGCGGGACGCTCTCAAACGGCGTACTGGAGCCGGGCGCCACAACAGCACCATACCGGCTCGTGTTTCATGTTCCCAACGCTGAAGTTCCCCCAGAGCCCGAAGTAAAGATCCTTTCTCTGCAATTAAAGGTCACAGCCTTCATGTCATCTCCTTCGACTTCACGGTGATATGACCCTTGATTCTGTTTCGCCCCACTAGTATCCAAGATAGGAAACCACTAGGGGCAATCCTGAATAGTTATTGTTCGCTGGGTTGCTAGATTGGGTCTACTCTCGCGCAGGGCGGTGCAATTCGTTCCAGCTTGTGATAGTTCAAAAATCACAGATCAAGCCTATTTTATAGATCCTTCCCGGCCGCTGCAGCGGCCAGGAAGGGAGAAACACAGAGACGCTAGATAAATGTAGCGTCTCTGTGCCATGGGTTATTCATCTAGATCGTACGCTGGGGCGGTACCAGTTTGAGGCTGACCACTGGCATCGGTGTTTGAAGTTGGTTTCCCTTGGAATTCGATCACTTCATTCGCGCTGCCGAGAAGTTCGATTTCCGGTTTCGCGTAGGTCATGGTTTTGTCCTCCTTTCTTAGGATGCTCCACCACCGTGCTAGCAAGGTGATGGAAACTGTTTTTGATTACGCCATATGTTCAGCTGGAAGCTCCACGGTTAGAGATTGTGGCGATAATGCTTCGTCAACGAATAAACCGCGTGACGCCAAATCGCGCAGCCAAAATTCAAGTGAAACCGTCCTCAGTAGCCTGACGGTATGAACGGTCTTTCCGTGACTAACAGCGTTTAATATCTCCAAAAACTGATCTTTGTTGATGTACCCTAGGGTCGAGCTAAGCGGTGAATGAAATGCAATCTGCAGTTGCTTCGAATTGTTCTCCAATGCAACTAATGGAGTGCGTGCCCCGAACTGTTTTGTTCGGCGCGACAAAATCTCTTGTGGCACGTACCCAACCAGTGAGCGACGCATAAGCGATCGTCTTTCGCCGGGTCGGAGTAACTGAGTCGCAGGTATGGAGAGCGTAAACTCGACTAGATTTTGGTCAAGGTAAGGATAGCGAGCTTCCTCCAACGCCAGATTAGGTCGAATCGCTTTGGCCATTTTGTTGGCCATTACAACTACTCCACCAATATGTGAGCGGCGAGTGGGTAACCAAAATCCGAAGTGCTCGTTTACTTCGAACAAGCGAATGGCAAGCTTGGTGCGTTTGGCAAAGCCTCGTTCGATCCACGGTTCAACTTTGGCTTGCTTAAGAAAGTACTGCCCGAGCGAAGGTGGTAACAAATTGACTGCGGCTTGCCACAGAAGTTGAATCCACGGTCGACGCTTGACAAGGCTCCAGGCGATGAGCTGTTTGGCCAGCTTGAAAACCTTGAACTGCATTATGAGATCGGCTAGCTGTGCGTGGGGATCGGGGATGCCTCCCATAAACTCGTCGCCTCCAATCCCAGAAAGTACCGCCCTATAACCACCCCTTTGCACGATACCGGCGCGTTCAACTTCCATTTGCCTTGGATCAGCGCCGCGGCCTGGCAGGGCAGCGAACTCGGGGTATTCCAGCGTGGTCGGAATCCTTCCTAACTTACTGGCATCCAGGTGCGCGCCTGCCCTGCCGCGCTTTACTTCGATCTTCGGAAAGTAAATCCAATCGTCTCCGTCGGGTTCGGTCTTGTCGTAATACGAGAGCGTGTCCAAGCGGGGCGTCTGTGCTCCTTCTTTGGCGAGAATATCGTCCGCCATGCATACAATGGAGGACGAATCAAGCCCCCCACTAAGCTCGCTGAGAACCGGCGTGTCGGCGCGCAATCTGCGGCGCACAGACTGCCGGAACACATGGCGAAAATGCTCTTCGTAATCGGAGTCCGTCTTGTAGCGGATGCGAGACTTGGCACTAAACGACCAGTAGCGATGAACAGAAACACTTCCATTACGGATCCGGACGAACTGTCCCGGCGGAACCTCGCGAATCTCGCGATATGGTGTCAAATGAGCATCAGCGTCATGGGCAAAGTAACCGGCGATATACTCATCCTCAATATGGAAGCTATCGCCTGACAGCAGTACCAGGGGGCTGAGATCCGTCGACCACCAGATTCGATCCTTCTTCAGATAGTAGAAGATGTGTCGAATCGTCATGTAATCTACTGCGAAGATGAGTTCGCGATCGATGGGTTTCCAGATGGTCATGGCCCAGTCTCCCAGCAGCTGCCGAAAGGAATCGGCCCCCCAGCGCTCAAAGGCAGACGCCACTATGGCAACATCAGTTTCCTTAAAGCGAGACGCGGGATCCTCGTAGAGCTTGTGGATTAGATCTTCGCGATTATCTAACCGCCCGTCCCAGGTAATGACGTTTCCTCGCGCGGAGACCTGCGGTTGGCGTTCCAAGCGAGATTCCAAGGTTGTATGAAAAGCGCGATACACCATTCCTATCGAGCCGTCGATGTAAGCGTTGCCGCCGTCGGGTCCATAGTGTTCAATAGCCGAGCCTAGCTTTCCGAGAAGTTTCTCATCTACTGGCCTGCCGTCGAAATTCCAAACACCCGCTTGTGCGCTCATTCTTATTTCTCCCTAACAGCGCTCCCATACACCGTAAATCGCCTGAACATTGGACCTTTCATTCACGGTCTGTCCGTTCACTTCCACCCAGGCGTGCGCCTTGAAGGGCATCTTCTGCGCTCCCAAAACCATGTGTGCAGGGATGCCCTGCTTCCTCAGCAGGTATGTCGTGACGAAGGAGCGTTGCAGGCAGAGAGCCCGTTTCGGATACCAGACGCAGGCGTAGTTGACCGTTATGCAGACTTGGTCAATGGTGTGCTCGTTGGGGAGCTTGTCGGCAACTTTCCATGCCTTTACGGTCGAGTGAAGAGTCTTGAAGGGACGAAAGGCGGTCAGAACGTCGTAGACGATCAGGGCGAATAAGGCCTGGATGAACAGCATCACAAAGACCTCCTTGCTTGAATCTGCACGCCGAGTTCGTGGCAGATGAAGGCGAGCCTGTCAGTTAAGGCTTCGATTTTTGTCGATAAAGGCTGAACGGGCATGTGTCCCCACGACGGTTTGTAATCGAGCAGAATAGGATGGTTGGAGCTCGTCGCTGCCTGGAGTCTGGCGGCCATTTTCCGGGCATGCATTGGGTTGCAGCGAGTGTCTGCGTCACCCGAGATGAGTAACACCGCCGGATAGCTCACGCCTACTTCTACCCTGTGGTAGGGGGAGTATGACAGCAATGAGCGAAAGTCTCGCTCATCTTCAGGTGACCCATATTCATCAGCAGAGGCAGCAGCAAAATCAAAGAGATGAAATCTCGTCATGTCGAGCAGAGGCCCCAGACAGATAGCGGCGCGGAAGAGACTAGGCCGCTGTGTAACGACAGCGCCAACGAGTAGGCCGGCATTAGAGCCGCCGCCTATCGCGATACGGCCTGGTGCGGAACGACCTTGTGAAAGAAGCCACTCGGTGGCCGCGATAAAGTCGTTGAAGGAATTCTGACGCATCTCTCGCTTGCCGGCGAGATGCCACTGCTCACCGAGTTCGGACCCGCCACGCAGGGCAGGAACGGCGAACATGAAACCCTGTTCGATCAAGAAGGTGGCAAAGGCGGTAAACCGCGGTGTTACGCATATGCCGAAGCCACCGTAGCCTGTGAGAAAGGTGGGAAGAGGGCCGGAATGTAAAAGGTCCTTCCTGGCTGCGAGCAAGAGCGGAACAGTGGTTCCGTCTTTTGACGTGTAGTTAACCTCTTCGATGGCGATCATGGAAGGATCGAACAGAACTTTCGCTTCATCCCAGACGAATACCTCTTCACTGCGTCTGTCGTAGCAGTAGACGAGTGAGGGCTTGGAAATGGAAGCGTAGCTATAGAACAACTTGTCGGTCGTGTACGTCCGGTTCAACAAGTTAATGCTTCCGGACTCTGGAAAGACGATATCCTCCTTTCTCTTACCATCAAGACAGAAGGCCTCGATCCTGGATGAGAATCGGTCGATGCGAGTGACGAAAATCTGGTCACCGGCGACGGCGAACTCCTGGATGCGTTGATCAGACTCGGCGACGATGTCGCGCCAGTGTGAGGGATCAGGAGCGGCTATGTCGATACCGACTATGCGGAAGTTCGGAGCAGCAAAATCTGTGTATGTCAGCAATTTACCTCGCACAAAGAACGGAACGAATATGCCTTCAATACCCTGGAGCAACAACTTGGGCACAGCTGTCAACGACATAGTCTGCAAGTAAATCGAAGCGCTGCGTTGCTTGCCTGTCCAGTACACGCCGTAAGCCAAAAGCTTGGCCTCGGGCGAGTGGAGAATTTCGAGGAATAGGTTAGGTTTTTCCCCTGCAGAGAAGATTTCCTGATCTTCTGATTGCTTCGTGCCAAACCGATGCCAGAAAGCGGCCCGATAGTTTGGGTGCCGACCATGCAGGGCGCGATGGGAGTAGTAGAAACCCGAGCCGTCCAAAGCAAAGACAATCCCGGTGCAAAAGCCCTCCGGTAACCGATCCGGCATAACCATGCCCCGCTCAATGTCAAGGATCTCCAAAGCCGAGTGATCAGTACCGCCTTGCCGGACGGAGTAGGCCAGGAATCGGCCATCCTGAGAGATCGCTGCAATAGCGACGGCAGTAGAGGCCCCGCTAGCGCGCAATGCAGGGTCGATCAGGATGGTCTCGTCCCCGAACAGGCCGTTCCTCATGACAATGGCAGGCTGTTCTTTGTATTCGAGACGCTTCAGGAAGAAATAGCGGTCGCCAACGTTCCAAGGCTGGGCGACAGAGGGAATCGAGAGCAATTCACTGACACGTCCTTGAATTGAATCACGGCCGGGAATAGCATCGAGATACGCACGCGTGTAAGAGGTTTGTTCATCGAGCCACTTTCGAGTTTGCGGCGAATCTTGATCCTCCAGCCAGCGATAGGGATCCGTGATCTCGATACCATGCAGGATCTCTGTCACGGGCTTAGCGTAGGTCGGAGGTGGGGGGTTTAATGTCAGCGGCATTCGTCACGCCCTTAGTTCTCGAAGACTGGTTGCAGGAGCCATGAGCCTCGCAAGCCAGCCGAAAGTTCACTGAGACCGGATTCAAGGTTGGGTATATATTTTTCTGTAAATCGATCGGTAAATGCCTGTCGAGCTTGGTGATCAGAATATCTCATCAATAAACACTTCAGCATAAAAAGCCAAGGCTCGGGGAAACGAACTCCCAGAACTCCCATTTCCGAGAGTTCACGGACCCAAGTCACAATTGCAGTTATGGGGTCACGCGCCGGATAGCGCTGTTCTATTAGGTTGAGAATCGCAGGGCGTTCGGGAATATTGAGTAATAATGCCAAGAAGAATTGTAAGTCGCTGTTGGAAATTCCCTCGCGGATTCGCGAAATTTTATTTCTTCTTTCAACCTGGAGTAGAGCCGGATGCAGCGCTTCAATGAGCTTCGAGTGCTTCAATTTGGCGGTCAGGAGCAGATTATGCCGTTCGTCTTCATCTTCGATCATCTCAAACGTCGAGAGCAGAAATTGGAACACCGAGTAGGCATCTTCCGTTCCGAGTATTTGACGTGTAATTTCGTTGTATTCGGCGCGTTTGCCGCTGACCAAAAGCATTCTTAGAAGCTGAGTGCGGCGTTGCACAGCTGGAACCATGGCGAACGGGTCGTAGGCGATTGTCGGTGGAAGGTAAGAGTATTGCGGCTGCTTGTTTGCCTCGGCTAACGTTCGAACCACAACGGTCAGGCTCGGTCGATCAAGGTGGAAAGTTGCATGAATCAGTTGTTTCCCAGCAATAATTGGACGCGTATCCCCCTTCCGTAACAGTTCAACCTTCTTGAGGGAAACCCGGCCCATCGCCAAACGCATTGTTATTTGTTCTGTCGGCTCAAACTCCCAGAGGCTCTGCAAGCTGGAGCCATGCATGACATGGAACGCCCCCGAGAAGGAGTGTTGGTGTATCGCTGGAATACCTTGTGCCCAGCAGAGTACTTCGATACGAAAATCGCGTCCGCCATACACCGTTAGCGGTGGCTGTCCGAATTTGGCCCCGAGATCTGCTTGTGTCGGCAATTGTTCGCAGGTTAGAGCCCATTTCACAACGTCCCAAAATGTAACGTACCGATCAGGTGGCAGTTCAGAGAGCCCTCGGCTTGCCACCTCGGGGAAGTCGTCTTCGTTGTAGTTTCGTTCTTTCCAAAACCGAGTAACAAGCGAGCCGAGCTTCTGAAAGAATTCCATTAGTATGCTCCGCGCACGTCAAGAGTTCTGCTGGGATGTTGTGGCTTTGTTCATCCACTCAGGCACCGGCCACCCGCCGGTTCTCGCCAAATCCATGCGCCGCTCGATCCCGAACCCATCGGGATCGGTCGCCAGCTGATGGCGGCCAAGCCAGCCCGTCACGAGGTGACCTTCAGGATCACCTTCTCGGCTTCGGGCAAACCACCATTCAAGAACATTTCGGCTATCTTGCAGCTTTTCAAACAGGATATCTGCGGCTTTCCAATCGATGTTGCATTGGATCCCTTTCGCAAGGCGTAGGGCCTGGTTCACAAACGCGAAAGAGTCTTTTTGTTTCAGATGCTCGGAAAGTAGTTCATCAAGCGAAGGGCACGAGGCATCCGCGATCTCGCCGCGTCTCAAGAGATAGGCGAGGTTCAGCGATGCAATAGGATTGCCTTGGCGACGTGCTTCTTGGAACAGAACGCTGGCCTCTTTCGCAAGTCCACGCGACGATTTTGTCGTGGCCGTGAGTGACTTTTGGTACAAATAAAGGCCGAGTTCCAGCAATTGGTCCGCGTTCGTGGCTCCCGCGCGTCTTAGCCAACGAAACCCTTCCTCTTGGTTGTAGTCTAGGCCCCAACCAGAAAGCAGATAAGTGCCTAGCTTTATCATTGCTATCTGGCTGCCCTGCTGGGCAGCTTGGCGCAGTAGCTGTTCACCCTGCTCAGGATCAGGTGCCAAGCCATTGCCTTTTATGAGTCTGGTTCCGAGATTGACCATAGCAAGACGATATCCGCGTTCAACGGAAGTGCGGAGCAAGCGTTCACCTTCTGCAGAAGATCCAGGGGTTTCATTTTCATCGAGCTCATACTCTGCAAGCTTTTCCATGGCGAAAGGATTGCCCAATTCGGCCGACTTCTTGAGCCACACGAGTCCCTCTTCGATTGATTTGGGCAGACCATCACCAGTCAGCAATCGCCGTCCGAGCTTCTCCATCGCGTATAAGTCGCCGTCCTGAGCGGAGCTTCGAAGCCATCGTTCTCCCTCGCTTGGTGAGCTTTCGAGCCATCCCCGGAAGCTTGAAGCGGAAGATATGTTCTTGAGTGAGAATTTCCCTTGTCTTTTCAGAAGACTGATTGAGTCCAGACCGAGGTCTAGAGTGGAAGATTTAGTGTCTGCTTCAGGATTCCGGGCGACTCTTGCAGCTGCATCCGTTGCTGTCATCAAACTGAACCTCCGGAGTCTCGGCTATTTCTTACGTATCCTCGAACTTGCGGTACAGTCAGCTCACTGTGTAGAGGGCTGGGCGGTTAAACATATCTTTCATCTCGTTCGTGATGGTGCGGAGTGTTAGGTACTTGGGTCAACTAAAAAGGGTACGCACATTCGGCCAAGTGTACGCATGTTCGGCCATTGATGACTGCCGCTGATCGTGAGCGCCTAGCGAAAGAGGCGCGGCAAGGGCTGCCAGACCACGTCTTAGTTTGTGGTGCGGTGAGTGAAGTGCCGTGCGCCGCTACAGTACTCAGCCACGGTGTGGCCATCGCCAAAGAGTTTGTATTTGTAGGTGGTGAGGCCTTCGAGCCCCACGGGTCCTCGTGCGTGAATCTTGCTTGTGCTGATACCGAGTTCAGCCCCAAGCCCATAACGGAACCCATCTGCGAAGCGCGTTGAGGCATTATGATAGACGCCCGCCGCATCGACCTCGTCCATGAAACGACGCGCAACGTCACGGTCTTCTGTGACAATCGTCTCCGTGTGACCGGAGCCGTAGCGGTGAATGTGGGCAATGGCCCCAAGGAGGTCGTTCACAATCTTGACTGACAGAATCAGGTCGGAATACTCCGTCGCCCAATCGTTCTCAATAGCGTGCGAAATTGTTTGTTCCCCCAATATTGTGACAGTTTGGGAACAACCACGTATTTCTACTCTCGCAGCCATTAGTTTTGGAACGATGCGGGGCAAGAATTCTCCCGCGATGTCTTGATGGACCAGCAGCGTCTCGGCAGCATTGCACGCCGCAGGGTACTACACTTTGGAGTCGAAGGTGATTCTCAGGGCTTTTTCGACATCCGCAGCGCGGTCTACATACACATGGCAGATTCCCTCGCCGTGTCCCAGTACCGGGATGCGACTATTCTTGGCAACGAACTCTACCAAGTCGCGCGAGCCACGCGGAATCACAAGGTCCACATCACGGTCCAGCGTCAACAGTTCCATCACATCCGATCGCGTGTGAAGAAGGCAGAGCGAATCCCGGGGGACTGCGGGGAAACCAGCGAGGCAGTCACGCCAGATTTCCACGAGAGCTTCGTTCGTGTGCGACGCCTCCGTTCCGCCCTTGAGGAGCACGGCGTTTCCTGATTTCAGCGCCAGGGCGCCCACCTGAGGCACCACATCGGGCCGAGATTCAAAAACGATACCGATGACCCCAAGAGGACAAGATTCCTTGTAGAGCACTAGTCCTTCATCGAGTTCGGTCACGGAGAGTCGGCGGCCCAGAGGGTCAGCCAGCCGGGCAACGTCCCGGACGCGCGCAGCCATTTCCTGAATGCCGCGCTCGCTGATTTTGAGCCGGGCAAACATCGCGGAGGACATCATTCCAGCCTCCACAGCAGGTTGCGAGAGCTGACAATCGCGTCGATTTGCTTCGAGGATCTTCTGACTGCCGTTCTCGATCACCTTCGCGACTGACATTAGAATTTCATTCCGGCTCTCGTTCGAAACCTTGGCGAGCGCTCGAGAAGCGTTCCGTGCCCGGCTAGCTAACTCTCGGACTGTCCGTTCCGATCGCTCTGTGGAGACGAAGATCATGATTTCTGCAACAATACGATGTTATCCCGCCTCATGAGGATGGGTGATGAAACACATTGCTGTCCTTTGCCGGAATCGAAGCTTCTCCCCCGAAGGACCTGCTCCGTTTCATGGCTCGCGCAATTCGCAATGCCTCGAGCAAACTCGCGGCCGTCACGATCCACGATACTCACCACGTCCATCGGCGCGAAATGGCTCTCGATACGCACAACTCCCGATACGAGCAGGCTCGCCTTTCCCTGCGTGATGGCTTGTTGGGCCCCCCTATCCACGACCACGCGTCCGCGAACGTCTGCTGCATGGGCAATCCAGCGCCTTTTTCCTCGGATTCGCTTCGATGGTAGAAAGGCGGTGCCGATTCGTTCGCCAGCAAAGATACGGTCCAGAATCTCCCTTTCCTGTCCGTTTGCGATCAAGGTAATTCCGCCGCAATCCTTTGCGATCTCAGCTGCCTCAAGCTTCGTGACCATACCACCGCGACCGTTCGCCGACGGGCCGACAGCCAATGCCTTCAACTCTGCCGTGATCTCATCAACGAGCCAGATCACTTCAGGTCGCGTTTGAAATTGAACGGGCGTAACCGTTCCGGATCCTCCACTTTTGAGCAATCCGTCCACGTTGGTCAGAAGCACAAGGGCGTCGGCTTCCAGTCCGCTCATTACGAGTGCAGCGAGGCGATCGTTGTCGCTGAAGGCAGCCGTGCGGGCCGCGCCGGAAATCGTTTCGATCTCGGCAGTCGAAACGGTATCGTTTTGATTCACTATGGGAAGGACAGAGAAAGCGAGTAATTTTTCCATCGTGTGTCGGAGATTTGAGTAACGCCGCCAATCGCTGAAGTCTTCCTCCGTCAGTAAGACCTGTGCAATCTTGATGTCCCAGACGGAAAACAACTTCTTGTAAGCATCCATCAACAGGCCTTGGCCAATGGCGGCGCACGCCTGTTTGGTAACCAAATCGCACAGCCGAGACCGGTGCAGGCCCAGCCAACCTCTACCAAGTCCAATGGCACCTGAAGACACAAGTACCACTTGCCGACCAGCCTTCATCAACCGAGCGACAGAGCGCGCGATCGGTTCCATGCGATCTGCGCAGAATTCACCTTTTGTCCCAGTCACCGTGCTCGTCCCAAGTTTGATCACAACTCGTCGAGCCGCTTTGAGGCGTCGTTCTCTTCGCGCATCAAGGCCATGGTCATCGTTCTGCATTCCAAATTCCAATAGAGCTACGAATAACGCGTTCCTCTGCGCACGCAACTAGTTTTTTACGCACCTCAAGAGTTTTCTTTGCAAGTTTGAAACGTCAACTCATCGAGCTAGTTCCTTCGTCGCGCATCGTTCGACATGTGGGAGAATTCTCGCCATTGACTAGGTTGGCCGGAGCACTATGCAGAGAAGCATATAGGCCTCCCGTGCGGATCAGTTCATCGTGCGTACCCTGTTCTTCGACGGTACCTCGATTCAATACAACGAGGCGGTCCACCCATTTGAGCGCAGAGATCCGATGGGAAATGAACACAATCGTTTGATTGGGAAAATGTTGGATCAAATTTCCAAACACTTTTTGCTCCGACGGAACGTCGAGCGCGGATGTTGATTCGTCAAGCAGGAGCAGGGAGGGCTTTTGAAGGACGGCACGAGCCAAAGCGAGGCGCTGTCGCTCACCGCCGGACAGCGCATTGCCTCTGGGACCGATTGGACTGTCCCAAACCTTGGGCAGGCGGTGCAGTAATTCCTCGAGATCGGCAATTTCGATCGCACGATACAGGTCTTTCATTGTTGCGGAGGGATTTCCCAGCAAGACATTCTCTTTCAGAGTTCTATCGAAGAGGACGGCGTCCTGCATGACGTAACAGACTTTTGTTCGAAGACATCCGAGTCGGAATTCTCGAATGTCGATTCCGTCGATATAGATAGCGCCGGAATCAACGTCATACAACCTGGCTATCAGCTTCGCGACGGTACTTTTGCCGCTCCCACTCACGCCGACTAACCCAACTTTGATACCGGCCTCCAGTTTTAGATCGAAGCCCTGCAGCACGGGCTGCCGACCGGAGT
>Ga0137378_10000397_pt1 | contig 32678 bp, 37 predicted proteins | sample SagtaG_21_FD_104813 | JGI IMG/M metagenome (GOLD analysis project Ga0137378, IMG submission 104813) | Vadose zone soil microbial communities from Sagehorn Ranch, Mendocino, California, USA - Sage2_L_60_16 metaG | ecosystem: Environmental > Terrestrial > Soil > Vadose zone | place: USA... | reverse complement strand
TGGCAGACACACCATCTTGAGGGGGTGGCGCCGAAAGGCGTGGGGGTTCAAATCCCCCCTTCCGCACCATCGCACACATTCGAGTAAACTCGAGAGAGACTTGGCAACCGGCTCTAAAAGGATCCTAACTTTCAATGGGTATACTGGTCACTATCGTTCACGTCTTTGTTTGTTTGTTCTTAATCATCGTTGTCCTACTACAGAGTGGCAAGAGCGGGGACATCGCAGCCGCGTTCGGCGGGCAGGGCAGTCAGACAGCATTCGGCCCCCGCGGCTCGGCCACTGTGCTGACCAAAGCCACTACCTGGTGCGCCATCATCTTTATGCTGACTTCGATCACGCTATCGGTGGCTGCTTCGCGCAAGAGTGGGCCAGGCTCGGTGTTGAAGGACTATAATTCGTCGCCGACGAAGACTCCCGCAAAGCCTGCGCAGCCACAGAAATAATCTGGCTCCAGCCGCTTATGATCCACGAAATCCTGCCGGTCGGGCCGCTTCAGTGCAACTGTTCCGTCATCGGTGACGAGACTACGCATGAAGCGATGGTCATTGACCCAGGCGATGATATAGGCGACATTCTTGCGCTCATCCAAAAACACAATCTCCAGATCAAACGGATTGTCATCACGCACGCCCATATTGACCACGTCGGTGGGGCCATGAAGTTACGCGCTGCAACCGGAGCGCCAATTTTGCTCAATCACAACGACTACACCCTGCTGAAGATGCTCGACCTGCAGGCCGCGTGGATAGGCATGGAGTCTCCTGGAAAAGTCGAAATCGAGCACAGCCTCGGTGAGTCAGACAAAGTCGAGGCCGGAGCACTGCTGGCAAACGTGATGCACACTCCTGGACACACTGAAGGCAGCATCTGCCTTTACTTCCCTGCCCAGAAAAAATTGATCGCCGGGGACACGCTCTTTGCCGGCAGCATCGGGCGGACCGATCTGCCCGGCGGCTCCTTCGATAAAATCATCAGCTCACTGCAAGAGAAATTGCTTACGCTGCCTGACGAAACTGTCGTCGTCCCCGGCCACGGCCCGCTGACGACGATCGGCGCCGAGCGCGACAGCAATCCGTTCCTGCGGAAAACATAATTGACGACCAATGCCTAACGACTACTCCATCTTTCCGACCATCAATGCAACGCTGAATGGCACCAGTGCGGTGTTGCTGGTGACCGCGCACAAGATGATTCATCGCGGACGGATGGCTGCTCATCGCGCGCTGATGCTCACGGCGGTCGTGACTTCTTCGCTGTTTCTTGCCTCCTACCTTTACTATCACTGGCATGTCGGTTCGGTGCGGTTTCCGGGACACGGCTGGTCGCGTTGCGTGTATTTCAGCATTCTGATCTCGCACACGATTCTGGCGATAGCCATCGTACCTCTGGTCATCATCACCCTCACCCGTGCGCTTCGGGAGCGCTACGACCGGCATCGTGCAATCGCTCGATGGACGTATCCGCTCTGGCTGTACGTATCGGTTACCGGCGTGGTGATCTACTTCATGCTGTATCACTTATTTGCGGCCTGAAACCAACTCCAGATTTCCTGTTAACCATTTCCTGCTCTCGCGCGTTGTATAGAGTGACGGGCCGAGTAGCATCGCCCGGGCAAACGGAGCCCAAATGAACGAAGACATTATTATCGTGCCAGTAATCCTTAGCGCGTTCAGTTTCATGTTTTGGACCCTCTTCAGCACTATCCGGCGTTTCAAAATCGCTAAATTGCAGGCCGATGTGCAAGCCAGGCTGGTGGAAAAATTTGGCACCAGTCAAGACCTGCTGGCTTATGTGCAAACCGACGCTGGAAAACAGCTTCTGGACTCGTTGACCGTGGAGCGGACTTCGCCCTATTGGCGGATCATAGGAGCGATCCAGGCAGGCATAATTATGTTCCTGTTCGGAGGAGCGTTGCTATTCCTGCGCGGCAGAGTCTCCGGGGCGCAAGAAGGGTTCCTGGTGTTTGGGACTATCTTTGTGACCCTCGGAATCGGTTTTGCGATTTCCGCGGGAGTGTCGTATTCCCTGTCGAAGTCCTTCGGACTGCTGAATGGCGCAATGCCTCATCGTTCATAAAGCAGCCGAATGCGTGCCGAGACGCGAATTCGGGCGGCGCCAGCGGAACTAGTTGCAGAGATTTCACGTTCCATCGATGAAGCCGTGGAACCACGCCTGATCATGGATGAGGACGCCTTTCGCCGGTTTTATGAGCGTACTGCCCGTCCTCTGTTCGCCTACCTCCTGCAGGTTTCGGGACGTCGCCACATTGCAGATGACCTGTTGCAGGAATCGTACTGCCGATTGCTCTCGGCGAAATTGCCGGCTATGGATGAAACGCAGACGAAAAGCTATCTCTTTCGGATTGCGACCAACTTGTTGCGGGACCGTTGGAGACGAAGCGAAGATGTTGTCACGACGGAAGCAATTGAGGCCTCCAGCTCGGAACCAGACCCAGAACTGCAAACTGATATGCGAAGAGCTTTCGAGCAACTGAAGCCCCGCGAGCGGCACTTGCTGTGGCTGGCGTATGTCGAAGGGGCGAATCACAAGGAGATTGCCGACTCCACGGGATTGCGAACCGGCAGCGTCAAACTGTTATTGTTTCGAGCGCGAAGGAAGCTTGCCAACATGCTTCGGGGCAATCCAGCTGACACAAAAGAGAAGGTGAATGTATGAACGACTTCGGCTGTGACAAAGAAAAGCAAGTATTGGAAGGGTTACGCTCGGTTGAGCTCAGTCGCAAGCTGTTGAATCATGTGGCAACGTGTGCCGCCTGCGCCGATCTCGTGCTGGTGTCGAAGTTCCTGCACAGTGAAGCCGAAGACGTCAGCGAGGCCGGGCTGCCCGATGTGAGTGTGGTCTGGCGCAAGGCACAATTGCGATCGAGGCACGAAGCGCTGGTACACGCAACCTGGCCGATTCGATTCGTCGCAACTGTTGCCGCTCTGGCATCGGTTGTCGTTGCGTTGTGGCTTGTGTTCAGTGCTACACAATTGCCAACTTGGCTGTCTGCTATCGGAAACTACCCGCTTGAGACTGGACACCTTTGGAGGGGATATTGGGCGGAGGTTGTATTGCGGGGCGGGGCGGGCATTCTCCTCTGCGCGTTTCTTGGATCGCTCTATGTGCTGTTGCCTGAAAACGCCAGGATGCGATTAGGTCGCGAGTCACTTTCCTAATGCTTCATTGAGCAGCCTGGCCAGGCGAAGGCCGGCCAGAGCCAGCCGTTGGTCGAGGCTTCCAATGTTGTTCCGGTAATACGCTTCGTCAACTGAGCCGCCGTCGTTCAACCAAACTTTCTTCGCCAGATTAAAGGATTCGTTCGCCCAGGTTTCCGGAGTCCCGTCCGCTTCACGCTCCAAGCCTTGGCGTGCAATCAATCGCTCAAGATGTGCGACGTACTCTACTTCCGTGCGGTGGGTATGCGCGATAAGAGTGACGTCCCAGACAAAATGGAGATTGCAGGGACCTTTTCCGCACTGCGACGAGCCAAATTCATGAACCTGGATATCGTTGCCGCCGCGCGCTTCCCCAATCGCGTGCAGTGGCTGATGGAGGTCTGCGACAAAATGAATCAGGAATTTGAGCGCCTCAATGCGATCAGACTGCGGCGCGTGGTTGTCGCTGAGAGTTTGCTGGAATATCAGAATCCTGTCCACCACGCAGTTGTGTTGATCTGCTCTTGTTGAAGCGTGTTTGTCATCAGGACGATAACAATCCCGCCGCTCTGAGAAGCCACTCGAGTTCATGGGAATATCCACAAAGTGCCAGCCAAAGGTTTCAGGACGCTGGAGCTTGATTTCATCTGCCCAGGTTGAAATGGCAGTCAGATCATCGTTGCCCAACAATTCTCGAATGTGGCGCTTGGTGGTTTCGGTTAGATGTGAGCGGGCAATGTCGGCTTACGATCTGGTGCCCTTCCGGTCCCCAGGCGAACAACGGGGTACCAACGCATGCGAATATGACTAGTAGTGCGATCCATCGAGTTACCGACACAGAGAGATTTTAGCGGCTGAAGCGTCGAGAAATTCTTCCCCGGGATTTATTTCTCTGCGACGCTTGTATTCTCGCTTGCACGCACTGGCTTTTCAGCAGTCCCACGCACCAAACTAACTAACAAGTCCAGCGGCTACAATCGTTTGCCTGCGTGCTACTCTCAAGTTGCTCTGGTATTTGTTGCTCCCGCGAACGGGTGGCAGCACAAAAAGAAAATTTCCGGCGGTTGTTGCGCACGGTTGAAACTCTCTCCGATCTCGGCCCCGAGATGACGGCTGAGCGGGAGTTTACTCAAACTGCGCAAACCATGCTGTCCGCGCTGATGAATGCAGCCGGGGCTAGCGAAGGCGTGCTGTTCGTTTTTATCGAAAAGCCGTCGATGCTGACTTCGATCGCAGCACATGGCTTTGCGCTGCTTCCTGAACCTTCAGTCATTCCTCTTTTGCCGCGTCATGTTCATGCGCTCAGCTCCACGCAAGGCGCAGTGCTCCTGGCAAAATCGTCCTACGATACTTTTCTGAGTGCGAACGGAAACGTAGCGCCTGAGCTGTTCCGGTGCGTTGCCCCACTCAAGGTTTCAGGCAAGCTCGTAGGAGCAGTCGCGCTGGGCCGGCGTGACGGCGATTCTCTCTACGACGAGGAAGGCTTGCAGTCTCTCGATCTGCTGTGCCACTACGTGGCACTGGCCGTCCAGAACCATGCGCTCACTCAGACTCTCGCGCAGCGGGTATCGGAAAATTTGCGGCTCATGGCTTCCCTGCACGGCTTCTACGACAACGCGCTCGAGGCCTTCGCCGCTGCCATCGACGTAAAGCACATAAACATTCACGGACATTCTCTGCGAGTAGGGCGATACGCGTCTGCAATCGGAGACGCGATGGGAATGGATTCGAACGAAGTTGCCGCCCTTCGCTCGGCCGGGTATCTCCATGACATTGGGAAGGTGGCAGTAGATAAACGTCTGTTCGGCAAGCCCACAACACTGGACCCCGAAGAATTCCGGGAGATGGCCGATCACACCACGGTTGGGCATCAAATAGTGACCGGCGTGCAATTCCCGTGGCCGCGGATTCCGGAAATCGTACGCTGGCACCACGAACGCGCCGACGGCTCGGGATATCCCGATGGGCTTCTAAACGAAGACGTGCCCATGCAGGTGAGAATCATTGGGCTGGCAGACACTTTCGATGCGATGACCAGCCTGCGGCCCTACCGGGAACCTATCTCGCTAGGCTCAACCCTCAGCGAAATTGTGAGAATTACTCCGCAGAAATTTGATCCGAATGCGGTGCAGGCCTTGTTGGTGCAACTCCGCCGCGATGCGGTGGGAAGTAATCGCACACCTTTTCTGGAGAGTTCAGCCGGCAACCTAGCGCCCACCGATATCGATCACCTGGCCGCAAACCTGCAGCATAAAGTTTCCAACGGGCGGACTTATTTGACCTAGCCATCAGCCGTCGGCCTTGGCGGGAAAGCGATGGCGCAGAGCTCCAACAAACACGTGATCTAGCTTCTCAGAAATCATCTCCAGCGGCGAAAATCCGCGACACCACGCCAACCACAGCGTAATCAGAAGTAACACGACCGCGAGCAAGATATTGGGCCAGGCGTTCAACTGCCATTGTCGTTGCTACGTAAGTTGCAGCCTTGAAGAGAAGGGCTTCAGGTACGGAATCGGCCATTGATAACCATCTGGGCCGCGCGAGCCCAGCAAGTCTTCGAAGGGATGCAGATGAAAACTCAGCTAGGCAAGAAGTCCCGTCTTCCATTTCTGCTTTGCCAGCCCGAACGAAACGGCGGCGATCACCAAAGCAAAAACGAGAGTATGCAGAGAATGGTGATAACGCGAAAACCAGAGTAGTGGGTGAGAGGAATTGCGAGTGAGTAGCTCCGGAATGATGCCCAGGCCATCCAGGTCTGGAGCAACCGATGCCAGAGTGACGAAGGCACGCTCTTGTCGGTCTAACTTGGCGCAATTTGCAAAGACCCACCCGGTGAGGAAATGAGTAATCGGGCTCATGAGCTTGGGCTGAAATCTACACTTCGACCATCACATCCCCGTTCTCAATCTTGATTGGATAAACGGCGAGCTTCGACTTTGGATCGCCTTCCACCGCGCCCGTCTTCGGATCGTACTCCCAGCCGTGCCACGGACAGACGAGCTTGTTGCCTTCGATGTATCCCTGCCCGAGTGGACCTCCCATGTGCAAGCAGACATTATCCATGGCAGTGATTGTGCCGTTTACGTTAGCGACACAAATAGTCTTGTCGCCAAGTTCGAATTCTTTGGCTTCCCCCTCAGCGGGTAGTTCAGACTGCGTGGTTAGTTTGACGTAGGGCATGTTCGGACTGTGACTTACGGCTTTCAGTCTAGGGTTGGAAAAGGGGAGTGTCAAGTTTCATGGCTGCATTTCTCAACCGGAATTTTCATGAGAACACGCGACTTGTGAGAAGCTAGTTCCCAGATGGCGCGACCTGCTGCACAATCCATCCCGACCCAGGGAACAGCTGGAAAAGTCCGCCGTTGGTGGACCCGTGCCCGCACATCTTTCTTCTGGATGGTGGCCATCGGCTTCGTACTCCGCTTTGGCTACCTGCTCATTGCTCACACTTACAAATTCAAAGACTACGACAACGGTTTCAGCTTCGGATGGGAGATGGGGCGTATCGGGCGGGCGATTGCCACGGGCCATGGTTTTGCTGATCCGTTTGATGGTCAGACCGGGCTGACGGCGTGGGAGCCTCCGCTGTACCCGTACATTATTGCCGGTGTATTCAGATTGACGGGCGTCTACACGCACGCTTCGGCTCTGATTTTGCTCAGCATCAACAGCTTTTTTTCTGCTCTCACTTGCGTTCCCATCTTTCTGATCGCGCGAAAATGCTTCAGCGACAAAGTGGCAGTTTGGACTGCCTGGTCGTGGGCTTTGCTGCCATCGGTCATGTATTGGTGCACGCGCTGGGTATGGGAGACCAGCCTCGCGGCCCTGCTTCTGGCGGTCATTTTCTGGCTCACTCTGAAACTCGAGGAGATTGAGGACACAAAACCATGGATCGCTTTCGGCTTGCTTTGGGGTGTGGCTGCGCTAACCAACACTTCCCTCCTTTCGTTTCTGCCTGCGTCGGGATTGTGGGCGTGGTATCGGCGCTGGAAAAAAGGCAAGAGATCGCTCACAGGAGTTATGCTGGCTTCACTGTTCTTCGCCGGCGCGATCGCACCCTGGCTGGTCCGCAACTACGAGACCTTTGGCAAATTCATGTTCATCCGCTCGAACTTCGGGGCCGAGCTTCGCTTGGGCAATGGTCCCGGCGCGGATGGCACCTGGATGTCCTACGTCCATCCTTCGCAAAATGTTCTCGAAATGCGCCGCTATCAGCAAATGGGAGAAACTGGCTACGTTGCGGAACGCAAGCGCGAAGCGACAGAATTCATACGCGCCGACTACGAACGCTTCGCCTGGATCAGCATCAAGCGATTTATCTACTACTGGGGCGGGCTGCCGCGATCGTCTGAAATCCCAGCTCTGGCGCCGTTAAAGAATTCCATATTTTTGGCTTCCTCCGTACTAGCATTCTGGGGACTCGGACGCGCATTACGAAAGCGCCAGCCAGGCGCGTGGCTGTTTTTGTGGCTGATTCTGTGTTACCCGACAGTTTACTATTTTGTGTTTCCGCATCCCCGATACCGCCATCCCATCGAGCCCGAACTCGGGATTCTGATCGTTTACGTCATCTCAGAAGCCGAATCGTCTCGCATCCATAAGCTGCCATCGAACTAGCCAATCCTCCAGTGCGTTTCCTGCCCGTTCGGCTGATGCGCCGCTGCTCGGCACGGCGCATGATGAAATCGCAACAAACACCCAAGGAGAAAGTAATGGCAGCTTCAGGCATCGCGAAATTTTCAGACGACTTGGCTACGGCCGCAATGCAGTCGGGAGAATCAGTAATCACGGTATTCGGTCGCAGGCGGACACCTTCGAGCGGCATTCACTGGCGCGCAGGCATTGTGGTCACCGCCGATCACACAATTCAGCGCGAGCAAGATATTAGTGTCGTCCTGCCCAGCAAGAAACGTGTGGAAGCCAAATTGGCGGGGCGCGATCCGGGCACAGATCTGGCGGTCCTCAAGCTTGACGGTGGCAACGCCCAGGTGCCCGCGTTCGACGATCCTACAAAGCTCAAACTCGCCAACTTTGTTCTTGCTCTGGGGCGCACACGCGCGGGAGATCTAGTCGCCAGCTCCGGAATCATCGGTGGCATCGGCGGCGAATGGCGCACCTGGCGCGGTGGTCGCGTTGACCAGAGCATCCGGCTTGCTCTCGAACTTTATCCGGGATTCTCCGGGGGCCCACTGGCGAGTGCGGAAGGCAAAGTTCTGGGCGTAAACACCAGCGGACTGGGCCGGGGTCGGCCAATTACGATTCCCGTCGCCACGGTCAATCGCACGGTCGATGAACTGCTCGAAAAGGGCTACGTTGCGCGTCCTTATCTCGGAATCGCCATGCAGCCAGTCACAATCCCGGAAAGCCTCGCTGGCAAGCTGAAGTCATCACCTTCAGGAGGGCTCATGGTATTGCACGTCGAAGCAAGTGGACCGGCAGACAATGCCGGAATCGTTCTAGGCGATGTCATCGTCGAATTAGAGGGTAACCCTGCTCTGGATATTGAAAACATCCGTGAGCTGCTGGCCTCGGCAAAAATCGGCGACAGCCTCCTCGCCACGGTGCTTCGTGCCGGAGCACCGGTAGAGCTTTCTGTGAAGTTGGCGGAGCGTCCAGCGAGATAACCATATGGATCACAGCTTGGCGAACGGCAATGGGAGCCGTGGAGTTCGCGTCTTGCTTGCCTCCGCTTCCGCCGTTCGCCGGGCCGGCCTCGAAGCGCTGGTGAAGTCTGCTCCAGCTCTCAAGCTAGTCGGGAGCTTGCAACACACTCAGACGATTGCACAGCGAGCGGTGGAGTTACAGCCCGACGTCATACTTGCGGATCTCGATAGCGAATCGTCACTCCGTTCAAATGGATCGACAAATTTCCCGACAGTGGCCTTGATCGACAAGCCAGACTCGTCTTGGACGGCTCAGGCCCTGCGATCTGGGGTTAAAGCAATTTTGCCTCGAGATGCTGGAATCGAGGAAATTCTCCCGGCAATCCTGGCCGCGTTCGCGGGCCTAGTATTGCTCGATCCGGAAGTCACTCAGAACCTGGTGCAGAGCATTCGCAGCCCGGCATCTCCGATGGAGCCCCCACATGAGGATCTGACTCCGCGTGAAATTGAAGTTCTCGCCATGCTGGCTGAAGGACTCGGCAACCGGCAAATTGCTGATCGGCTGGGAGTTTCCGACCATACCATCAAGTTTCACATTAGCTCTATTCTGGACAAACTTGGCGCTTCAACGCGCACCGAAGCCGTAACTCTTGGCCTCCGCATGGGGCTGATTCTCCTCTGACTCACTATTTTCTTCCTGCCTCGTCTAAGCGATATCTGAAGGAGGAAATATGGAACAGAATCGGCGGTTTGCCACTTGGACGGGGGTAATCCTGGGCCTCTTTCTGGCCGTGGTGTTGAACGTTGCACTGGCCCATGCTTCCCACAATGACAATGACGAGGCGGTCGTCACAGAGGAGTTTCACCATACTTATCCGTTGACTGCGAATGGCCGCATGGAACTTGAGAACATCAATGGTGCCGTTCACATTTCCGTGTGGGACCGCAACGAAGTGAAAGTGGATGCGGTGAAGCGCGCTCGAAATGAAGATCAGTTGAAGGATGTGGATATCCTTATTGAAAACCGCGCGGATTCCATTTCGATTGAAACCAAGTATCGCGAACGGGACAAGGATTACCATTATTTTGATGGGCGGAACAATCCCGCCTCAGTCGAATACACTCTGACCGTCCCTCGCACTGCCCGCCTGGATGAAATCAAACTCATCAACGGGTCGCTCGACGTCACCGGCGTCAGCGGTGAAGTGCATGCCTCTTGCATCAACGGAAAACTAACCGCGCGCGGGCTTGCCGGCCGCGCCAGGTTGGCGACGATCAATGGACATCTCGACGCGAATTTCGAGCGATTGCAAGCCACTCCGATTGAGCTTTCGTCTGTAAACGGCCCGGTTGATTTAACCCTGCCTTCCGACGCCAAAGCCAGCATAGAGGCCGCGACTGTGAGTGGAGGAATTGACAACAGCTTTGGACTGCACACAAATGATCATCGTTTCGTGGGCCACGACTTGCGAGGAGAGTTGGGTGGCGGCGGCGTACAAATCAGGCTGAACAACGTAAATGGAAGGATTGATGTCCGGCACGCGAATGATGGACACGCGCTCAGCCCGGCTCGGGACATCGGCGGCAACCGTGGAGAGGACGAAATCTAGACTGCTGCTGGCTGCACCACCTCGGTCAGCGCAGACGCAAATGCGCCGACGGCGTGGTCGATCTGTTCTTTGGTGATGATGAGAGGCGGCTGGAAGCGGACCACGTTTCCGTAAACGCCTCCCACGCCTACTAGCACACCCTGACGTAACAAAGAATCGCGAATCGCCTCTGCTTCAGAGCTAGCCGGGGTGAGCTTTTCGTCCCGTGCCAACTCAACTCCGATCATCAGCCCGAGGCCCCGGACTTCGCCGATCAGCGGATTCTGCTTCTGCAGCTCTCGCAGTTTCTTCATTGCGTATTCCCCCGTTTCGGCGGCGCGCGCAGGCAAGTTCTCATCCTGCATGAACTGAATGTTGGCCAGCGACGCCGCGCAGGAAACTGGGTTGCCACCGAAAGTCGAAAGATGATCGCCTGGTTTGTAGGCGGCGGCAATCTCTGGACGAGTGGTGAACGCGCTGAGTGGGAATCCGTCAGCAATGCCTTTTGCAGTGACCAGGATGTCGGGCTCAACGCCATAATGCTCAATGGCGAACATCTTTCCGGTGCGTCCGAAGCCAGACTGTACTTCGTCGGCGATAAAAAGAATTCCATGCTGGTCGAGAATCTTCTTCACCTCGCGAAAATAATTCTTCGGAGGAACCAGGATGCCGCCTTCACCCAAAACAGGTTCCGCGATAAAGGCTGCTACATCGCCGGAGGTCGCGAAGCGAATGACCTCATCGATAGACTTCGCGCACTGGCGGCCGCATTCGTCCGGATCGTTGGGCCAAAGCGAACGATACGGATATGGCGCCGGAGCAAAGGCGACCCCCGCCGCATACGGCCCGCCTCGCTTTTTCCGGCCTTGATTACCGGTGATGCTCAGTGCTCCCCAACTGCGTCCATGAAAACTGCCGTGCAGTGCGATGAATTCGTGCTTGCCGGTATAAAGGCGCGCCAGCTTCATTGCACCTTCGATGGCTTCCGCGCCTCCATTGCCGAAGAACGTCTTCGTGAGCCCTTGCGGAGCGATTTGTACGATCTTCTCAGCCAGATCAGCCACGGGCTGCACGTGATACAGATAGGACGAGCAGTGTACCAGCTTGTCTATCTGCGCTTTGGCGGCCGCAATCACTCGCGGATTATTATGACCGGCATTGACGACGGAGATTCCGGAGAAGCAGTCCAGGTATTCGCGCCCGTTTTCATCCCAGACTTTGGCGCCGCTGGCCCGGTCAATGACGATCGGGGCCACGGACTTCACGAACCCAGTCATTACGTAGTCTTTGTATTTTTGGATGGTGTCAGACATAAGTGCCTCGGTAAATCGAACCCGTCGTATCGGAAATTCTAGGCTAGTGCCTGGGCCAGATCGGCGAGAATGTCTGCCACATCTTCGATTCCCACTGAGATGCGGACCATTCCATCGGTGATACCGATCGCCTTTCTTCCCTTCTCTCCCAGCGCGGCGTGGGTCATGGTGGCGGGATGGGAGATCAAGGTTTCGACTCCGCCTAGAGATTCTCCAAGTGAGCACACCCGCACCCGCTTCAACATTTTCGCCGCATTCGCCAACGATCCAGTTTCAAAAGTAATCATCGCGCCAAAGCCGCTCATCTGACGCCGCGCAAGTTCATGCTGGGGATGGTCTTTCAGTCCGGGATAAAAAACCTTCTTTACTTTCTTATGACGCACCAGGAATTCCGCGACAGCACGGCCATTGCAATCATGTTGAAGCATGCGAACGGCCAGAGTCTTCGTCCCTCGCAGCACCAGCCAGCATTCGAAGGGTGACAGAATGGCTCCGGCGGCCTTCTGGACAAAACCCAACCGCTCAGCCTGGTCTCGGCGCGTGCAGACGACAACTCCGCCCAGGCCATCGCTGTGACCGTTCAAAAATTTCGTGGTCGAGTGGACCACCATGTCCGCTCCGAATTTGAGCGGCTGCTGGAAATAGGGCGACATGAAGGTGTTATCGACCACCAGCTCGACTTTCTTGCGGCGGCAGATGCGCGCAACGGCTTCAATGTCACTCAAGGCCATCAGCGGATTGGTCGGTGTCTCCACGTACACCATGCGTGTGTTCTTCCGGATGGCGCGCGCGACATTCTTTGGGTCTGAAGTATCCACATAGGTGAATTCAAAGCCGTAGCCGGAAAGCACCTGATTAAACAGTCGTGGAACCCCTCCATACAGGTCGTGGCCGCAAACGAAGTGGTCGCCGCTCTTGTACATGGCGCAGATGGCGTTGATCGCCGCCATGCCACTAGCAAAGACGCGTGATGCGACACCACCTTCGAGCGAAGCGAGATTCTGTTCCAGCCGGTCGCGCGTGGGATTAGAAACGCGGGCGTACTCGTATCCTTTGTGCTTGCCGAGTTCTTCCTGAACATAGGTAGAACTGGCGTAGATGGGAACATTGACCGCGCCGGTCAGGGGATCAGGTTCCTGGCCTTCGTGGATGGCGCGGGTGGAGAAACCGGGCTGTTTGGGTTTGGTCATGGCATCAGGGGCAAATTCGTCGTTGGTCGTCGGTCGTCGGTCGTTGGCCAAAAACTCCTGATGAAAATTGTGTGGTCACCGTCCTCAATAGCTTTTGCCAACGACGAATGGCCAACGACGAACGACGGTCCCTCAAATTCCACCTTCAAAAATCTTCTTTGACAAATACCGTTCGGCCGAATCGGGAATGATCGTCACCACCCGTTTCCCCGCTCCCAGTCTTCTCGCGATCTCTAAGGCCGCGAACACGGCGGCGCCACCACTTGAACCCGAGAGAACTCCTTCCTTCGCCGCGAGCGTGTTTACGGTGTCGAATGCGTCTTTGTCAGTGACCATAAGAATTTCATCGCAGACCGAGCGGTCGAAATTTTTCGGGATGAAACTCGCGCCTATACCTTCCACTTTGTGCTTCCCGGGCGAACCACCGCCGAGCACCGACCCCTGAGTTTCTACAGCTACCGTGAGCACGTGCGGCAATTTCTTCTTCATGTAGCGAGAAACTCCGGTAAAAGTCCCCGCTGTGCCTGAGCCGATTACGAATGCATCGAGGCTGCCTTCCATCTGCTCGAAAATTTCTGTGGCAGTCGTCTCGTAGTGATAATCGGGATTGGCGGGATTCTCAAATTGTCCGGCCATGAACGCGCCAGAAGTCTTCGCCGCGTACTCCTGCGCCCGACGAATTGCCCCCGCCATGCCTTCTTCATCGGGAGTGCGGGTCACATCTGCACCCAGCGCGCGCATAATCTTCACTTTTTCTTCAGAGAAGCGCTCAGGGACGAACAACGCGACTTTGTAACCGCGATTCACGCCGATGAGGGCCAGGCCGATGCCGGTGTTTCCAGCCGTCGCTTCTACGATCACTCCGCCCGATTGGAGCCACCCTTGTTTTTCAGCACGCCGAATGATTCCAATCGCGGCGCGATCTTTCACGCTGCCACCCGGGTTCAAGTATTCGAGTTTCGCGAAAATGTCCGCTGAGGAGGGCGGCACCATCCGTCGCAGGCGAAGCATCGGGGTCTGGCCGACCAGCTCGGTAATGTCGTCGGCGACACGCAGGTTGGCGTTGGAAAGAATCGGCACCCTACAGGGTACGGAAGAGCGCGGGAAGCGTCAATGAAGCAGTCGTTGGGGCAGTGTCCTAATTTGATTAGGACACGACCGTCGTTGGTCCTCGGCCGTTGGTCGTTGGCCAGACGGCATAATCGGCAGCGAGAACTCGCAGATTGTCTGGGATTTGAAAGGGTGCGGCTTACCGCCGCACCGCTGATTTGACGGAGGGTTTTACGGCCCGCCTGAAGGCGCGCCCCTTCAAATCGACGAGCTAGAGTTCCTCGCAGCGATCAATGCTTCTGGCGAACGGCCAACGACTTCATCGTCACTGCACGCCGCCTGCGCCCTGGCGCTCCTGGCCGGGATAATAACCACTGCGGGTCCGCACTGTCAGCTTTTTATAAGGACGGGCGTGCGCATCCACATGGATCGTTCTAAACCCTCCCACGTTTTTCGGGGTGGTGGGAGTGTAAGTAATTGTGTACTGGTTGCGAATGTCATGAGCGATGTTGCGGCTGATCTCATCAACTTCGTTAAGGGTCGGAGGGAAAAAGGCAATGCCGCCGGTGCGATCTGAAATGACTTCCAGGGCCCGCTTGGCCCGGCGCGCCTTCTCTTGTCCGAGCAGGCCGATGGCGTAGACTGTCGGGCCATTCTCCTGCTGCATCCGATGCACGGCTTGTTCCAGGTTTTCCTGGCTGGCGTCGTCCTCGCCGTCGGTCACTACAAACAACACTTTCCTTTGCAGGGGCGAGTGGATCAAGTAATCCGCCGACGCAATGATCGCGTCATATAACGCTGTGCCGCCGCGCGCCTCAACTTTTTCAAGCGCGACCTGAAGCTTCTTGATATCAGAGGTGAACTCCTGATCCAGGTAATATTCATCGCTGAAGTTCACTACGAACACCTGGTCCTGCGCATTGCTGGCCCGCACCAGATTGAGCGCAGCCTTGTTCACCTCATCACGCTTCTCCCGCATGGAGCCTGAGTTATCAATCACGATGCCGATCGCCACTGGGATATCTTCCTGCCGGAAGGAGCGGATCTGCTGGGGTTGGCTGTTCTCGAACACCGAGAAATCGTTTTTGCCGAGGTTTGTTACTAGTCGATTTCTTTCGTCCACCACGGTGGCATGGAGCGTGACTTCCTGCGCTTCCGCATGAAAGACGAAAACACCGTTGTCGTTAGCCGGCGCTTCTCCCGCCGCCCTTGAAGCCTGGTCTTGAGGGCCCGCGGGTGATTGGGCCGCTGGCGGGTTTGCGGACGTTTGGCCTGAAGGCGGCGTTTGCGGCGGCGGAGCCTGACTGGGTTGTTGTACCTTGCTCTGAGGCGTGGGCGTCTGACTGCTTTGTGAAGGCGCCGACGTTTGGGCCGTAAGGAGCCCGCAAAAGATCAGAAATAAGAAGGCAGAGACTACTCTGCTTGAGGCACATCTATTGCGAAGCTGCATAGTACCCAGTTCTGGCATAAACATGGAGCGGCGGCAGTCCTTTTGGCGGAAGCAACTTAATCTTTATCTTATGCCATTTGCCGTCGTGCCCTGGGTTCTTTGGACGGTATCCGAGCACATATTGGTTGCGTAGCTCGATTCCAATTTTTGTAGCCACATCGGCCAGGTCGTTCGGGTTGTCTATGGTAAATGACCGGCCTCCACTAATTTCCGAGACATCGCTCAACAGCGCCGGCCCCAGCCGCTCCTCCTCGGTGGCAAAATAATGATCATAAATACCTATGGAATAGATCATTACGTCGGCTTCCTTCACCAGAGACTTAATCTCCCCCTCGGTGTAGCGGCTGTGGTTGTCACCACCGTCGGAGATAATCAGGAGGGCCTTTTTGGGGTATTTGGCTTGCCGCATCTTGCTGATGCCGAGATAGATTGCGTCCAATAGTGCCGTGCGTCCTTTGGGTACGGTGTATAGGAGCTTGCCTTGGATGTCCTCCACGGACTGGGTGAAATCGGAAATCTCTTCCGGCTTGTCGGCAAACGCGATCATGAAAAACTCGTCTTGCGGGTTCGCCGTCTTGAAGAACTCGGTCACGGCTTCGCGCGCGCGCTCGACCTTGCTGCTCATGCTGCCGCTCATATCGAAAATCACGCCGAGCGAAATCGGCGCGTCTTCACTGGAGAAATGCCGCAGATCCTGCTGCTCCTTGCCTTCGTATACCTGGAAGTTTTCTTTGTCGAGTCCAGTCACCAGGCGGTTCATCGGGTCGGTAACCGTCACCGGGACCAGGACCAGATCGACTTTCGACTTCATTGTCGGAGCATGAGCTCGGACTGTATCCAACACATTCTCTTGCTCACTCTTTTCCGGCTCGATCCGAGGAGAAATGTGGATTTCATCCATGTCGGGAGTCTGCGCGAATGCGGATGGTACGCCTTGCAAAATGAAGGAAGCGATCAGTGCCAGAAGAAAAGCAAATGCTCTAGGTTGGTAGATTCGCGCCGAAACCGGGGTTGGTTTTTGGAATGGGACTTGGCGAATTAGAACCCGGGGCCGAGAGGACCCGCGCCCTTTTTGGCGCGCCATAAAATCCTCGAATCGAGTGCAGATATTATCACATGTTCGGCGAAGTGGTGTTAAAAGTTTGTCACCGATTTCCCAGACTGGGCTTGGATTCCCATGTTGCGCAAAAGTTTGCCCAACCCGTGCATGGCTCTTCTCTTTTCGAAGGCCGCTCCGGGTGGCCGTCGACCGCTTGGTACAATCGGTTGGTTCTTGGCAAATGGCACACATAGAATCCTTCCGCGCCCTTCGTTATGATCCCGCTCGGGTTGCGCTCACCCAGGCGGCCACCCAGCCCTACGACAAAATCAGCCCCGAGATGCAGGATCGTTATTACGCGGCCAGTCCCTATAACCTGGTCAGAATTATCCTGGGCAAGCGCAATGCCAACGACGGGCCTACAGACAATCCTTATACCCGGGCCGCCACCTTCTTTGATAACTGGCGTCGTGAGGGAATATTCCAGCAAGATCTGCAACCCTCGCTCTATCGCTACTGCCAGCAGTTCTTAGCACTCGGCGGCAGCGTGCACCTGGAACGCCGTGGATTTATCGCACTGGGTAAGCTGGAGGACTACGCGTCCGGGGTGGTGTTCCGGCATGAGCAAACCTTGGCGAAACCTAAAGCCGACAGGCTGGACCTACTGCGGGCTACTCGCGCCCATTTCGGCCAGATCTTCATGCTGTATAGCGATCCGGCGGGTGAAATAGAAAACAGCCTGGCTCCGAGCGATGCTCCGCTAATGGAGATGAGGGATGAATACGGTGTCCTCCACCAGGTGTGGAGGATTTCCGATCCGAGGACCATCGAGCAAGTCCGCAGCAGGATGCATGACAAAAAGCTCATCATCGCCGATGGGCATCATCGCTACGAGACTGCGCTGACTTATCGGAATGAACAGCGAGCTTCGGCGGGCGAGGCGCCACCCCCCCACTCCGGGCTTGCTCCCTACGAACTGGCAATGATGACGTTCGTCAACATGGACAGCCCGGGTCTGCTCATTCTTCCCACCCATCGGGTGGTGCATGGGCTGGCAGATTTCTCAGTGGATTCGCTCCGCGCGGGTGCGAGTGAGTTTTTCAGCGTGGAAGAAGCCGACGCCTCGATCAACGCTTCGCGGGCCACAGCCATGCTTCGCGAGGCAGGGCATACCGGTACCTCCTTGCTAGTTGTCGGGCGCGACCGCGTGTTTCTACTCAGCCGGTCGAAAGCACCGGACTCGGCGTTCGGCAACCTTTCACTCCGCCAGCAAACGCTTGACGTCGTGCAGCTTCATAAGTGTTTGCTGGAGGGCGTGCTTGGAATCTCTGAGGAGGCAATCCGCGACCAGCAGAATGTGAGTTATATCCGCGATGCCGGCGAAGCTATGGCTATGGTCCGCAGCGGCCAGGCCAATTTGGCGTTTCTTATGAATCCGGCGCGAATGCCGCAAATTCGGGACATTGCTTTTGCCGGCGAAGTGCTCCCGCAGAAGTCTACGGACTTCTATCCCAAGCTGCTCAGCGGCTTGACCATCTATGCATTGGAATAGGACTCACCAGGGCCGCAGAATCCGGTGCGCCGCGCATTTGCTGGTCGCAGCCATCTTAGCGCTCTCGCTGCAGTGGCTGCTGTTTGGTCAGGCTACGCCTGCTCCGGTTGCTCCTCCGAACCAAGTGTCTCCAACCCAGGTGTCTCCAACCCAGGTTTCTCCAACCCATGCTTCTCCAAGCCTGGCTCCTGCAAATCAGGCTCCTGCGAACCAACCTCCGGCGGCGGCCCAACCGGCTACTGGACAGCGCACCTTGCTGATCATGATTGACCCGGCGCATGGAGGCACCGAATCCGGTGCGGTTCTGAATCCCGTAATTCTGGAAAAAGATGTGACCCTGGCCCTCGCCCGGAGGTTGCGCCAGCAACTAGGCACGCGTGGCATTCAGTCCCAACTTCTTCGTGATTCCGATGGAATACTCTCCGCCGACCAGAGGGCCGCACTTGCCAATGCTGCTCAGCCAGCCCTCTATATCAGTATTCACGCCACGTCCCAAGGTAGCGGTATGCGAATCTACACCGCTATGCTCCCTGCTGGTGGTGATAACAGCGGGCCATTTGTGGACTGGCAGACTGCGCAATCAGCCTCACTAGCCCACAGCCGATGGGCCCAAGGACAACTTGTCGCAGCGGTCCAGAAGACGGGTTTTCCGGTCCGATCGCTGGCTGCTCCGCTCCGTCCCCTGAATAACATTACGGTGCCCGCTCTGGCCCTTGAAATCGCGCCCACAACAGGTGACGTCTCGCAACTGGCTTCAGCCGATTATCAACAGATGATCTCGGCGGCGCTGGCGAACGGCATTGCCACGCTGATTCCCTCGCTCCGGGCGAAGACGGAGTTCGCGCCATGATCCCTCGCCAGTTCGCCTTCGCGACGGTGATTCTTTTCAGTTTAGCCGTCGGGATGTCAGTGTATGTGTGGCAGTTACGGCGCCGCGAAGCCCTCAACCCACAGCCTTCGGTGCCAGCACAACATGTGAGTCCGCCAACTGTGGGCCCGATGGAAAAAGTTACGGTGTATGTGGCCTACGACGATCCGGGGGAACTGCGTGCGCAGTCAATTTCTATTCCTCTATCCTCCGGCCGGCAGCAGCGCGCAGAAGAACTTTTGCGCGGGTTGCTGAACATCTACCTGGAGAAGAACTCGCCCCATCCGCTGGGTGCCGGATCTGAGGTTCACGATGTGTACCTGGTAAATCAGGGTATTGCCGTCCTGGATCTGAATTCTGCCTTCGTAAACGGGCAAACATCGGGTGTCTTGGCCGAAGAACTCACAGTTGCTTCCATGATTCAAACGCTCTCAACAAATATTCCCGAGCTGATGCGGGTCAAGATTCTGGTCGACGGGAAAGAGCGGGAGACCCTCGCCGGGCACTCGGACCTCTCCGGTTTTTACGACGTGTCGGAGGTTGAAGCCCTGGCAAAGCAGTTGTCGGCTCAATAGTTGCGGGGAAAGCACAGGTTTTGGGCAAACATCTATGGTGTACTATTTCGCAACTGTCCTATGTACTTTCAACTGCTCTCGCCCTGGATATTCGTGCTAGACTCCGTCCAGTAACTGTGGCGCATAAGTTTGGGGCTGCGCTCGGTTGCAGATTTGCGGCGCTCTCAGCGGCTGGGTTGCCCTTCGTCCGCGTCAGTGCTGCAAGTGCTAGTCCGGTCCGCGGAAGGTTCTTCCGCTTCTTCGCGCACGCATGAAGTTTGAGCTGTGACCTTAAAGCTCTGGGCTGTGGTTTGGTCAGGAGCTCACGCCCGGGCTTCCGAGCCCGAAACCGGGGTAGAGAATGACGGTCGCGGTACATCAGGACGTGTGCAGTTCCTTCTTCCAGCGAGTTCGGCGAGCTAGCTCGCGCGCTCTTCTTCTGGATTATGACGGCACCCTCGCGCCTTTCACGCCCGACCGCAACCGTGCATTTCCCTATCGCGAAATTCCGGAGCTGGTTTCCCAAATCATGCGGCAGGGGACGCGCGTGGTGCTCATCAGCGGACGTCCGGCCACCGAGTTGCTCTTTCTGAGCGGCATTCATCCTCATCCCGAAATCTGGGGAAGTCACGGCTCGGAGCGGCTCCTTCCCGACGGTTCTTATGAAGTCGAAGCCCCACCGCCCGAGCAGCGGACCGCCTTACAAATTGCCTCCCGGTCATTGCGATCGTGCGGACTTGGCCCGCGGACCGAGACAAAGCCCGGTGGGGTCGCGATCCACTGGCGGGGTCTGTCCTCCGAGGAGCGAGCCGCAATTGAGAACAAAGTCAGAAACCTCTGCTCCTCGCTGGTGAACGATTACGGCTTGCAGTTGCTGCCGTTTGATGGCGGTCTCGAGCTGCGCGCACCCGGCAAGAACAAGGGAGATGCTGTCGCTGCTATCCTGGCTGAGGCGGGCCAGGGAGTTGCCGCGGCATATTTAGGCGACGATCAGACAGACGAGAATGCCTTTCGTGCCATCAAAGGACGGGGACTTGCCGTTTTGGTTCGCCCCGAACCTCGGCCAACTATGGCCGACGTGTGGTTGCGGCCTCCTGACGAATTGGGTCGGTTTCTGCGGGACTGGCTATTGGCCTGTGGAGCGGAAATATGAAGCTGCTTGAAGGGCGTTTGATCAATGTCTCGAACCGCTTGCCGGTGGAGATCAAGACCCGTGTCGGCCATCCGCGGCTTACTCCCAGCGCGGGAGGGCTTGCCTCAGCGCTGGATAGCATTTGGCGCCACCATCACGGGATATGGATCGGCTGGGCCGGGGCTGCGGATTCGGAGATCGCCACCAGTCTTCTGCAGAAAGCTGCTCGCGGACGCTCATACGTGCTCAAGGCTGTACCCCTGTCGCAGCAAGAGGTTTCCAAGTTCTACTCTGGCTTCGCCAACGAAATTATCTGGCCGTTATTTCACGACATGCCTTCACGCTGCAATTTCGATCCCGAATACTGGGAAATTTACCAGCGCGTGAACCGGAAGTTTGCCCAGGCAGCGGTCGAAACCACGACCAGCACAGACCTGATCTGGGCCCATGACTATCACCTGATGCTGATGGGCCGTTATTTGAGGGAAGCGGGATGCCGCGCTCGCACCGGTTTTTTTCTGCATATTCCATTTCCTGCGCCGGATGTTTTCGAGAAACTACCGTGGCGAAAGTCCATTTTGCGGTCATTGCTGCAATATCACCTGCTGGGGTTCCAAACCGACCGCGATCGCTACAATTTCCTGAGCTGCCTGGAGCGGATTGTCCCCGAAGCCATTACTGAGCGGGACGAATCTCACAACGTCGTGGTCCTCGATGGCCGACGGACCAAAGTTGATACCTTCCCCATCAGCATTGCGTTTGACGAGTTTGCCAGCCACGCCGCGGGCCGCGAAGTGGAGACTTCAGCGATTCAGCTCCGGCGGGAATTGATGAACAATTTTGTAGTGCTGGGCGTGGACCGGATGGATTACACCAAAGGCATCCCTGAGCGATTGAAGGCTTTTCGAATTCTCCTCAAGCGGTATCCGGAACTACGGCATCGAGTCACCATGGTGCAAGTCGTGGTCCCCAGCCGAGAAGAGATCCGTGAGTACAAGCAGTTGCGACGGGAAGTGGAGCTGCTGGTGAGCCAGATTAATGGCGAATTCACTGAGGCCGGATGGGTTCCGATTCACTACATGCATCGCAGTCTCACCCGGACCCAGTTGCTCACTTATTACCGCGCCGCCGATATCGCTTTGATCACTTCGTTGAAAGACGGAATGAACCTGGTCGCCAAAGAATTCTGCGCCGCCCAGGTGGATGAACGCGGCGTGGTCGTGATCAGCGAATTCGCGGGGGCCGCAGCCGAGCTACAGCATGGCGCGATCGTGATCAATCCCAACGACCTGGCAGGGATCGCCGAGGCCATTCACCGTGCCTGCGTGATGCCGGTGGAAGAAAAGCGTGCACGCATGCACCTGATGCGCGAAATCGTTCGTACCTATAACGTCCAGGGCTGGGCAGAAGCATTTCTGAGTGCTGCGATCACAGCGGATCCCCAGGCGGGACGCGAAGCTAGCGGATCCTCCGGCGAAGATACCAGCCTCCCGCTGACTGCGTCCGCGCCCTCACAGAATCAGAGGATCGCGTAGCCCGGCTTGGGTATGAGAGTGCGCGGCTTGCCGCCGCCCCGACGATCGATCAAGAAAAAGCCCGAGGCCGCGGCGATTCTTCCGCAGGGGAGCAGACCAACAAACTACTTTCTCGCCCCTACTTTTCCCGTCTTTGCTTTCCCACTCGCGTTCTTGTGCTTTCCCAGCCGCTCCAGCACTGCTGCGACGATCAGGGGCAATCCTACGGTCGCATCCACGAACACTTCTCCGAAACGCCCCCCCTCGGACGGCGGCACAAATTTCCCCCACGAAATCGCCTCGCTGTAAGGACTGCCAGAAAGTCCGCCCCAATACACCGGCTCCGGACAAATGCGCACGCCATAGTGATAGCGCTTCAGGGGAAGGTTCTCGCCCATGCGGCGATGGCGCAATTCGATGAACGGCCCAAACTGTTGCGACCAGTTCCGCGGAACTCCGCCACCAATCGTAAAAATTCCCAGCCGGGTCTGCCGAAGGAGCGTTGAGGCGAAATGCTCCAGGTCTTCGAATGGATCGAAGCGAATCTTGTGCCTTCCCGAACTCTCGCGCATCCGATTGTGCAGGGCCACGTCCAAGCCAAGCTCGGAATCGGTGAAGGCGGGCACAAAGACCGGGACGCCCTTTTCATAAGCCGACTTCAGAATTCCGCGCTGATCTTTATCCTTGGCATGCTTGGCCAGGTGCGCGCCGATGGCGTGATTTAGCTTGTACGAGCACATCACCTCGGAATGGTCCCAGTCCTCCAGCACCGCTGACATTACGCGTTCAACGTCATCAAGGTTCTGCTCCGGCTCGAGCGTGTCATAGACGCGGTTGTATCCCTGTTCGTATAGTTCAGTGTCTGAGACCTCGGGGTTGTAGCGGAAGTGCGAGCGGCCGGTCGCCTCCACGAGTCCGTGCGCCATGAGTGCGCCGGTAGAAACAATCGCGTTCACGATCCCACGATCAATTAGTTCAGCAACGATTAGGCCTTGCTTGGCCACGGTCATCGCGCCGGCGAGGGTCATGACAACAAAGCAATCTTTGTCGCGAGCCATGGTTTCGAGCACGTCGGCGGCTTCGCCGACCTGGCGCCCGGTGAATGCGGTCTTCGACATCGCCCGCACCAGGTCATCAATCGAGCGGATGCTGGAAAGATCCAGCGGCTCCAGCGGAATCAAGCGGTCTTCGATGGGATTGTGGAGCTTTCGGTCGATTCCTGCGCCGTCATCGTCGCCGTGCTTCATAGCGTCCCCCTACTTCTGACTCGGAAGGATTACTTTACTAGAGCCTGAAGGGATCGTGCCAGTGAACAGCTAACTGCGAGCTACTGCCTACCAGGCGCGCGGACGCGTCTTTCGACGAAAATGTAGCGGACGAGAGCGTCCGCCCTACCCGTGCTTGCTAGAAGCTAGTAGCTAGCGGCTAGCAGCTGTTGTTATGCTATTTCCTTCGCAAGGAGCAGAATTTGCCAGACAAGTTCCGCGTAGGACTCGTCCAGATGTCGGCGACGCCCGATCCGGACAAGAACCTACAGCGCGCGATTGATCGTCTGCATCAGGCTGCGGCGAAAGGCGCGCAGATCATCTGCCTGCCGGAACTTTTTCAAACACAATATTTCTGCCAGAGGGAAGATGCGGCACTGTTCGATCTCGCCGAGCCGATCCCCGGGCCGGCTACTACGAGACTGGCCGAAGCCGCGAAACTATTGCACATTGTCTTGATCGGATCGTTGTTCGAAAAGCGAGCGCCGGGGGTTTACCACAACACCGCTGTGATGATCGACGCTGATGGCAGTCTGCGCGGCATCTACCGCAAGATGCACATCCCCGACGATCCCCTCTATTACGAGAAGTATTACTTCACCCCCGGCGACCTCGGCTTTAAAGCGTTTGATACAAACGTGGGACGTGTTGGCACTCTCGTTTGTTGGGACCAGTGGTATCCGGAAGGCGCGCGGCTCACGGCGTTGCAGGGTGCGCAGGTACTTTTTTATCCCACGGCAATCGGCTGGCATCCCGCAGAAAAAGAACAGTGGGGCGTGGCCCAGCACGATGCCTGGCAGACCATCCAGCGCGCCCACGCAATCGCCAACGGGGTTTACGTTGCAGTCGTGAATCGTGTCGGCTTTGAAGAAGGAGATATTCGCGGCAACAAGGCGCCTGGTAAGGGACTGGAGTTTTGGGGAGGATCGTTTGTTGCGGATCCTTTCGGGCGGGTGATCGCACAAGCCTCGCATGACAAGGAAGAGATCCTTATCGCAGACGTGGACTTGAAGGCACTTGAAGATATCCGCCGCAACTGGCCGTTCTTGCGCGACCGTCGAATTGATAGCTACGGGCCGCTTACCAGCCGGCTGATTGATTAGAAACCATGCGCAAGCCTGTCGCTTCAACCGAAAACTCTGCTTGCCCTTTGCGCATGCCGGCCGAATGGGAGCCGCATGCTGCCACTTGGCTTGCCTGGCCGCATTTTCGCGGCGATTGGCCGGGTAAATTCGAACCTATTCCGTGGGTTTACGCTGAAATCATTCGCTACCTGAGCCGGTGCGAGCGCGTGGAACTGATCGTGAACGATTCAGCTGCTGAGAAGCTGGCGCGCCAGACTCTCAAGCGCGCGCATGCGCTGAATGACAACATCCGGTTCCATCGCTGGCGCACAAACCGCGTCTGGACGCGGGATTCAGGCTGTGCTTTTGTGTGCTCGTGTGGCGCGGGCGCCCCCGCCCGCGAAAGCACTTCGGGGGCTAAAGCCGAGATCTATTCTGGAGCGCTAAATGCACGGCCAGAGGCCATGCTCCACCCAAAAGCTGTTTACGGGAACCGCATGAAAGAACGAGGTCCGCTGGCTGCGGTCAAGTGGCGCTTCAATGCCTGGGCAAAGTATCCCAACTGGAAACATGACGAAAAAATCGGCAGCCGGATGGCCAAGGCTGCTAGTGCGCAAGAATTTCAGCCAACGTTCAGGAAGACCCGCGTCGTGCTCGAAGGCGGATCCATCGAAGTCAACGGCCGGGGCACACTAGTTACTACCGAAGAATGTCTGCTCAGTCGAGTGCAGCAGCGCAATCCGGGAATGAAGAAGGCTGAGTACGAGGAGATTTTCGCCGAATATCTAGGGGCGACCAACGTCATTTGGCTGGGCTCGGGCATCGTCGGCGACGACACGCATGGCCACGTGGACGACATTACCCGCTTCGTTTCCCGAGATACGGTCGTCACCTGCGTTGAGGCCGATCCTTCCAGCGAAAATTATGAAGCGCTACGCGAGAACATCCGCCGCCTGCGTGACGCAACCATAGAAGACGGCAAGCCGCTGGCAACTATCGATCTGCCGATGCCGGCTCCGGTGTATTTCGAAGGTCGCCGGCTTCCCGCGAGCTATGCAAATTTCTATATTGCCAACGGCCTCGTGCTCGTTCCGGTTTTTAATGATCCCAATGATCGCGTCACGCTGGATATCTTTGCCGACATTTTTCCGGACCGTGAAATCGTCGGAATATATTGCGGAGACCTGATCTGGGGCTTCGGCGCGGTCCACTGCATGACCCAGCAGCAGCCGGCGATTGTGTAGCCGCGGACGGCCCTCGTCCGTGGTGGGCGGGTGAGGGCACCCGTCCCTACACAATCGGTTTCAAGTCACAGGGTGATCAACTGGTGATCCACACAATCCGGATGAATCGTACCCAGAAGGTCGTTCAGCAATTTCCTCCCATGCTTAGCCAGGAAATATATGCCGGCAAACTCTCGTTCCTGCAAAGTCTTGTCCGGATAAAGAGAATTGCTGAGAGCTTCGGCATGACGGCCCACCACTTCACTGTGTCGCAACTCGGCGCGCGCCGCACGTGATTGGAGATTCGTGATCTGGTAAAGCATCTTCGACTCGGCATGGGTCGCCGACTCGACCAAAGTCTTATCCAGTTGCGCCAGTGATTCCCGGATAGCTGCCATCGAACGCTCGACCACCGCGGTTGCCTGGTCAAAGCAAGTTTGTAAGTTCGCTGGCAACATGTGGGCGCCGATTCTCTCCCGCAATGCTTCCGGGCCATGAAACACATCCGCAAATGCCAAGTGATACTTTTCCAACAAGGCTTGAGACTTTGGCTCGATGAGTGTTGCAGAAAATCGCGGAAGAATCGGAGTTACCCTGCCCAGAAGATCCTGGTAGACGACACCGGCTTGCGCAAAATACGCGACCTCGGCAGCGCCTCCGACGTAAGCCAGCGTCGGTAGCACGTAATCCTGCACCACCGGTCGAAGCAGCACATTGGGACTGAAAGATTGCGGAGCAGAGTTAGCCATTTCCGCTAGCCGTTCCTGCGAACGTTTTTCTTCGCCGATCAGGAATTGACCTCGTGAGACTTCGTGAACGGGGATCCGCGAACCCTCGCGCATCACAAAGAAGAGCGATGACGAGTTCGTTATCCGAACCTGCTGGTGATATCCGGCAGCTTGCAATTCCCGATCGCGCTGAAGCAAGAGCCGATTGATTTCCGGGGCCCGCTCGATCGCTTGACGGTAGAGCGGAGCGGCAATTTCATCCAGTTCCGGGTCTGAGCCGTCGAGCAAAATCACTCCCAAGTCGCCGAATAGCCGCGCGAAGAGTTTTGCGAACGCAGTTCCGAAAGTCTCCCCAGGGCGATAACATTCCGCGAGCAATATGGAGGTTTCGCATTCACCCAGCAGATTTGCTGCGCGGCTGACCGCTTCCGAAATCTCTGTCCCGAAGGCGATGCTTCCGACGGGAACATCGGCTTTGGCATGGGTTGCGCTTACCAGTCGCTCCACCTGCCCTTCCAGAGTTGGGATTCGGATCTGGCTCACTTCCTCAAGGTCGTGATCTTCCGTCGCCAGCCAGAAAATCGGTACGCAACTGATGCCTAGTTTTCTCGCTTCGTCTACCAACTTGACGGCGCTCAATGCCTTGTAAATCGAGAACACAGGTCCGCCGAACAGTCCGACCTGCTGGCCGGTCACCAGCGCATAGGCTCCAGCGCGAAACTTCGCAATATTTTCCAAGGTTTGCGAAGGCGCTGCCAACGCTCGGTTCTGCCGTTCGAGGATGGTTGCAACTCGTTCCCTCCGTTCTGCCGGATACTGAACGAGGGAGCTTTCGTCTTTGGCCCAATCAAGAAAGCTCGTCGGACGTCGGTAAAACCGCTGAATATCGGGAGTGAATTCGAGGTAATCGAGGAAAAGGCGAGTGCTATGCGGTATCTGGCGGAATGGAAGACAGTGAGAATTCACCGCAAATCTCTCCAACAGAGTTGGATTCGACATGTCATAGTGTCCTTAGAACTGTCTCTTGGCGATTAGCCAAGTGAGACCACAGAGAGTTCATGGCCACTCCCACTGGGCTAAACGCTAGAAACTTAAGGCTAACAGCTCGCTCTTCCGATGAGATGACGAAACCTGCACCGGGATGCAAGATATAAAGATAATAGACGTGCGAAGTCCTCAGGAGTCACACCCTTGAGCGCAAATCCGGTTACCTCGCTCTTTTCACTAGAAGGCATTCGCGTGCGCCTGGACCCACTTCGCCCGGAACATGCTCCGCCGCTGTGGGAGATCGCGAAAGACAATCTCCAAGATCTTTTTCAATGGATTCCTTACCGGCTGTGCTCTCTCAAGGATTTCCAGGAATTCAACCGGCAAGTACTGGAAGAGCAGGAGCGCGGGATGACAATTCCCTTCGCAACCTTTGAACGCCAGTCGAATCAGATAGTCGGTACAACCCGTTTCATGAGCATGGACCTGCCGAACCGTAAGGTGGAAATCGGCTCGACCTGGATCGCACCGCGCTGGCAGCGCACGGTTGTCAACACCGAAGCCAAGTACCTGATGCTTGGTCAGGCATTCGAAACCTGGAAATGCATGCGCGTGGAATTAAAGACCGATGCACTGAACCACCGTTCCCGGCAGGCGATTCTCCGGCTGGGCGCGAAAGAAGAAGGAACATTGCGCAAGCACATGCTGACCTGGAATGGTCGTCAGCGCGACTCGGTTTACTTCAGCATCCTGGATACGGAATGGCCGGAAGTGAAGGCCCGGCTGGAAGAGAGGCTAAAGCCATAAATTCAACAGCGGCCACAGATTTCCGCGGAGTTACACGGATAAACCAACAAGCATGAAAGAAACGATCTGATTTCTTTGTTCTTAATTTTCACTTGGTGTATCCGTGGAGATCCGTTCGAATCCGTGGCTGCTCTGGTTTGTGTTTTTTCTTCGGCGTGACATTGCACCATTATTGCTACAATTTCTGATAATGACCCCCAAGCCGCCATTTACGAATGTTCCGGCCGCCATCGAGGAAGTCCGCGACGGCCGCATGATCGTGATCGTGGACGATGAAGATCGCGAGAACGAAGGCGACCTCATGCTTGCCGCGGAAAAAGTCACGCCCGAGGCAATCAACTTCATGGCGAAATATGGCCGAGGCCTGATCTGCCTCACGCTGACCGAGGAGCGCCTCGACCATCTGCGAATCGGACCGATGAGCACCGAGAACACCTCCAATTACGGGACGGCGTTCTGCGAAGCTATCGATGCGCGTGAGGGTGTGACCACGGGAATTTCCGCCTTCGACCGTGCCCGTACGATTCGCGTGGCTATTGACCCTGCAACCCGGCCATCTGATCTGGCCCGTCCTGGACATGTGTTTCCGCTGCGCGCGCGCAAAGGCGGCGTGTTGGTGCGAGCTGGTCAGACTGAGGCTTCGGTGGATTTGGCACGTATGGCGGGACTAGTCCCCGCAGGAATCATCTGCGAGATCATGCGTGAAGACGGCACCATGGCCCGGGTTCCAGATCTGATTGAGTTCTGTAACGCTCACGGTCTGAAAATGCTGACTGTGGCGGAATTGATCCGCTACCGCATGCAGCACGAGCGCTACGTACATAAAGTAGGTGAGGCGGTCGTGGGTACGCGTTACGGGGAATTCCGAGTGATTGCTTACGAGAGCGAAGTGGATGGCGGCGACTCCCATCTCGCCCTGGTGCATGGCGACTTTGACAGGGGCGACGAACCGGTGCTGGTGAGGATGCATTCTCATTGCCTGATCGGCGACGTCTTCGGTTCATCGGGGTGCGATTGCCGCGAAACTATTGAAGGATCCCTCGAGGCGATTGCGCAAGAAGGTCGCGGCGCACTGATTTATTTGCACCAGTCATCCAAAGGATTTTCGGTCGAAACCATCGGCGACAAGACCGCGATTTCTTTCCACCGCGAGCGAACTTCACCTTCGCTGCCGGAAAGCGAGCGCAAGACCCAAAGAGAGATTGGCATCGGCGCCCAGATACTTTCGGATTTGAACTTGCGGCGGATTCGCTTGCTGACGAATCATCCTCGTAGGGTTGTCGCGCTGGAAGGGTTTGACATTGAAATTGTCGAGCAGGTCCCAGTGGCCCTGGAACGGAAAAGAACATGACCTGCGGAAAGTTCAAGAACTTACAAAGCAAGATCCCCTCAGAAGGGCTTCCGTATCTCAATTTCGCTGTCGCGAATGAAGAACTGCGCTGAACATTTTCCCGATCCGCAGATCACCGCGAGCAAGCCGGCAATCTGTTTCCGCGTGATCAGGCCGAGCGTCCCGCAATTGGGGCAGGAAAGCACGGCCCAGTAGGGATCTTCCTTTTCGCCGATGTGCCCGGCATTCTCCAGCACAAAGATCGTGCCCGGCTGCATGTGTTCCGGGATCCACTCGCTCAGAATTTCGAGTTCTGCAACCATTTCCCCTCCTCGCGGGCAAATCTTCTGCTAAGAACTCAATCTGGCCTTGCCTACTGAACGAACGGCTCTGCGAATGTTCTCTGGCCTACATCGCCCCGGCTGCTTGCGGCCACTAATAATCGCCTTTACTTGCCGCACGGTATCGCTCAGACAAATCGCAAACATTGGTTGGCGGGAATTTTTTAGGATGTCCACAATTTGCTGCGGCGATGTTTCGAGATACAGCGTGCGGCCATCGGTCAAAAGGTGATAGCTGGATGAGCCGCCCACCGTTTCGGCGAGCCGCTTGCTGAACTCCTTTTGCAGAAAACGCACGACTTTACGCATGCGCTGTAGCGAAAATCCTTTGCTGCGCAACTCGCAGATGACGGCAACTTCAGTCAGATCCTCGAATGAATAGATTCGGCGATGTCCTTGACGCGCAGGGACGACGATTCCCCGCTCGTCCCACCACTGCAACTGGCGAGCGGTGATGCCGGTCAGCCGGATGACGTCCTGGGATGTGAATGTTTCCTGCATTTCAGCCTGCAAATGTTTAAAACATCAAAGATACAAAACGTTTGAAACATTTTAGGCCGAAGTTGTGGGAAATCAATCAGGTAATGGTGGAAAAGGAGGTAACTAATGGAGTTACCAGGGAGTCAGTTCACGAAAGGAACACGTAGTGGCGGGTGCCCTCACCTGCCCGTCGGAGCGAAGCTCCAGGCGTTGTCCAAAGCCTTATCCTTCGGAGCCCAGACGAGGGCGTCTGGGCCTACACGATCAAAATCCGCCGCCCACAAAATGGACGATCTCCAGCTTGTCGCCGTCGGAGAGTTGTACTTTATCCCAGCGCTCGCGGGGAACGAGGTCGCCGTTAAGTTCGACCGCGACGCGGTCGGGCTTCATGCCAAGCTGATCGAGAAGAGCGGATACGGTGGATACCGAACTGAATTCGCGGTCTTCGCCGTTGACGATGAGTTTCATGGGAGGACTCGCGCCTGAGCTCAAACTTTTCTTAGCTGGAACTTCCTCGTTGCCGTTCGTCCCCCGGAATTCACTTGCACCAGCACCGACGCTTCTGTGAGTGCGGCTTCCTCGACCATAAATACCAGTTCGGCATCGCCGGAAGCGTCGGTTGTAACCTGGGTGTAGAACGGGTCGGCGTTGGCGCGGGCGAAGCGGACGGTCATGCGGGCACCGGCGATTCCCTGCCCGGCTTCGGTGGCGCGCAGCCTCATCGAAAGCTTGTCTTCGGAGTGGACGGATTCCGAGTTCAGCCACTGGATATCGAGTTCCTTCTCCGCTGCGAGGGTCTCAGGAGTCTCGCGCTTGTCAAAAACTTGCTCCAGGCGGCCATCGCGGATGGCGTCGAGCACCACGCGGTGCTGCTCGCGCAGGATTTGCTCTTTTTTCTGGTCGGTGAAGTCCGGACTTTGCGCCTGCTCGGCATACGGAGTCGCACGCTTGCCGATGCAGCGTCCGCGCACAAAAACCTGGGTCTGCAAGAGCATCTCGCCTTCGCGCGCCTCGCTCTGCACGTGATAGACCGTGTCTTCGTGCTTGATGTCGGTATTGAAGCCAAAAATCATGTGATTTGTGAATAAACAGTGTCGTCGAAAATCGGGTCAGGCGCAATGATTACGGAAGTTCGGATGGGCACGGAGCGCGAGGGCGCAGCTTGGATCGCCGAGTACCAGTGCCGAAGGCACGGTATGGGAAAGCCCGGCACGGAAGTGCCGGATCGCTGGTCCAGCACGACCCGAGTCCCGAAGGGACGGAACCCCTTACCCAAAAGCGTCGTCCGCATCAAATGCTATCCCCGATTTTCTGATCATCGTCTCAAACTCTGCCTCATAGGACCGCTTCTTGTGGTGCTCCGCCTGATGCTTGATGTAATCAACGACGGCGTCCTTGTTCGAACTGCTTACGCTGAAAGCTCCGTATCCCTCCTGCCATTTGAACTCAAGCCCGTGCTCGTGCAGCCAGCGCGAAGAATTGGCTTTCAAAACCTGAATCGCTTTGGCAGGGGGCACATCTACCGGCAGCGCAATCAACAAATGCGAATGGTTGGAAGTGCCTCGGGCGGCGAGTACTGGAATACCGTGGTTCCGCCCAATGCCTGCGAAATATTTGCAGAGCTTAGGAATCGTTTCGTCAGGGATGAGGGCTTTTCGTTCCTTGGTGCTGAAGACGCAATGGATAAGAATGTTGGGATATTTGTGGGCCATCCGGCCAATATTCACATTTCGTGGCCATGTGTCCGTGCCGAATGTCACATCGCGCACGTTTACAGGACACCAGTGTCGCAGGCACGGCATGGGAAAGACCGGCACGGAAGTGCCGGGTGGGCGATCCACCACAACCTGAGTCCCGAAGGGACGGCACTCGTGCCAGAACGCCATTGCAATTTTTGGAACATTGTCACGAACGCCGCCCGCACGATTCCAATTTCGTGACCGTCCGTGCCGGATGTTGTGGGTGTGGGTGCCGTCTCTGAAGGGACTCGGGGATCTGTGCTCTCCCGGCATTGCCATGCCGGGCTTTCCCATACCGTGCCTGCGGCACTGACGTGTCCTAGGGAATGTCTTTCCGCCACTCGCGTAAGGCGTCAGCTAGCTTTCTTGCTTCAGTTTCAAATCCATCTGCGCTGGCCAGCAATTCTTCGCGCAAGTCGGGATCGTCCGTCTGCTCAGTCTCATGCCGAATATCCCTAGGCAGCTGAATGAAATCTTGGACGGCCTGATCCGCCTTTTTGATTCGAGTAATTTGTGATTCAGGCATCCACCCTTGCAACCCTTGCCAGGACTTCCGCTCCAGGCTTGTAACCCTGGGTAGATACTGAAGATCTTGGGGGAATCAAGTTGCGCAAATTCCCCAGCACGTTTCAGGTTGAAAGGGGAAGTAAGTCTGGGTGTATTATTACGCCCAGATGAAATGGTATGATGCCAAAGGCG
>Ga0137378_10000389_pt1 | contig 32940 bp, 31 predicted proteins | sample SagtaG_21_FD_104813 | JGI IMG/M metagenome (GOLD analysis project Ga0137378, IMG submission 104813) | Vadose zone soil microbial communities from Sagehorn Ranch, Mendocino, California, USA - Sage2_L_60_16 metaG | ecosystem: Environmental > Terrestrial > Soil > Vadose zone | place: USA... | reverse complement strand
GATGTATGTGAAATCAGCGGTCAGCTCTGTCGGCCACGGCATCTCGCGCCAATCGTGAATGCACAGAGCCACATTGTGCCGGCGAAGCAGCTCATAAACTCGCGATGCATACCAACTCTCATCGCGAAACTCAATTGCATACTTGTGCTGCGTTGGCAGTATGCTCAGAAATTCAGCGAGTCTCTCGACATTTGCTTTCCATTTTGGTGGAAGTTGGAACAGCACCGGTCCGAGAGTCGGACCTAATGGCTTTGCTCGCGAGAAGAAGAGGTCAATCGCATCCTCTGCGTCTTTTAGCCGCTTAATGTGAGTGATGAAGCGGCTGGCCTTCACGGCAAAAAGAAATCCGGGAGGAGCCATATCCTTCCACTGCTGAAAAGTTTTCTCCTCCGGGAGCCGATAGAAGCTGTTATTGATCTCAACGGTATGGAATTCCCGCGCGTACCAGGCGAACATCTTTGCCGGCGCGAACCTCTCCGGGTAAAAATCTCCGACCCAATGTTTGTAATGCCAGCCGGATGTCCCAACGTGGACGTGGAATCCGGCCGGCATAAGTCATCTCCGCGCCGGGCGGCGCGAGGCGCGCGTGCGAGCAGCTTTGCGCGCCGCCTGTGAACGGCTGGCGCTGGATCTCCGGCGCGCCGCCGTTGTTGCCTGCCGCGACAATGCGCGATGCGATGCGCCCGAGCGCCCTTCCTTCTTCATTGCGCGCAGTCTTGCCTGCGAACGTTTGGGCGAAGTGCGAGAACCGCGGGACGACCTGTGGCTCCGGCTCTCCTTTTGCGCTGACGCCGATCCCTTCGGCGGAGGGGGAAGTTTCACGCCCGCTTTCCGGGCCTTTGACAATCCAATCGCGATGGCTTGCTTTGGATTGCGAACTCCGTGTTTACCTTCCCTGACGTGGTGGACTTCTTCGCGAACGAACTCCCCCGCCTGTGTGGTCGGCGCCTTGCCTTCCCGGGCATCCTCGTGTGCGCGTTGAATTGTCTCTTTTTCCGGCATTGTTGCCTCCTAGTGACAATCTCCCTCGCCCAGATTAGGCCTATCCCAAAGGTCGAACCAATCGGGAAAAGCCCTTAAACAACGTGGATATCGCATGCATGCAAATTACGGAGGACTAGCTTCATAGGACCGGCCAGGTACTTACAATTTCGGCTGGCAACTCGGCGCCTTGTCTCCGTACTAGGGTAAAATTATGCTCTTGGAGGTTCAGGGAATGCCAAAGCTTGCTGCGCTGCTCACCAACCTGCTCCATGCCAATGCCATCTAAGTTTTCACTAGGTGCGGTGGAACCGTCCCCGGTTGCTGCGATAGTGCCCGAATCTATCGCTGTGCTCCGGGGACGGCGCATTTTTGCTCCGTAGGCCGAATCCCTGTCAGAGTTGGGTTCTTTAGAAACTGCGAATTTTCTGGCGAAGCTGTTTATGCTTTTGTCGAGGGAACTCGCAGACCCCAACTTACGCTCTGCGAAGCTTGTACTCAGGTCGTCTGCGATCCTCCACTTGGTTCGCTTCTGGTTCCATCTGCCCAAGCGCCAAATCGACAATCGCGTTCTTGGTGGAATGACTAAAGATCGAGGAAAAAATCAGCATTTTTCCAGCCGTCTCGGAATCGATGGTCTCCTCGTCCGCATGCCGCGCGATCTCCATACCGCTGGCGACACCTGCCCAGAACACAACCTCCTCCAGGCTCATAGTCTGCCCGGAGTTCGAAGGCAGCTCGCAGAGCTTCTGCGCAGTGTCACGAATCTCTTCCGGACAGGACTCCTCGATTCCATCCAGGAACGACATGATCTCCAAAATCCGGCTGAAGCCTTGCCAGTCACTCCCGTTTTTTGAGTCGAGCTTCATCATTTCATTCACCAGTCTTTCAAAAACGAGTCGAGCAGACCTTATAACCCCTCTGAACTCTATCTGTCGTAAACACTCACTGCTATCCCATTCATTGCCTAACTCTTCGCGTGGCATCCTGTAAGAATGAACGGGGACACTTCTCAGGTGTTTCCTGTAGAACTGCAGAATTGACAGCTGGGTCAAGCTGCGGCGGCTGACGGAAATTCGCCTTCGAAAGCCGACCGCGGCAATGCAATGCGATACGTGTACTGGCCCTGAGCCCGCCAGTGCAGTTTGTACGGTTCCTGCCCACGCAAGAAGTCGAATTTTCGAATCCCCTGCTTTACCGCATCTTCCATCACGGCAAACATGAGCACTGTTCCTGGGCTAAAGTAGGCTGATTCTGGATCGAAGCCCTGCAGATAGCAGAGAACCGTCTCGCGATCGAATAGTGCATAGATTACTGCGAGCGTCCGTTGTCCCATGCGCAAGCGGTACAGCTTCAAGACACCGCTCTCGACCAGGGCTGGGGCGGACGCACGATGGAAAACTTTCACCGCCTCATCGTGGAGGACTCCAGGCTGTCCGGTTGACGACCAGCGTGCTGCATGCAAGCGAAACAAATCTTCAAGAAAATCATGCAGAGTTTCTGACGATGCAATCTCAACTGGAGCACCGCCTGCTCTTTGCATCCTGGAATGCGCGTTTCTTAAGTTCGCCCGCTGGCGTTTGGAGAAAATGTGCAGGAGCTCGCCGGTGGTGTCCGGCAGGTTCAGCACAGAACAGATGTCGTGCTCACATACCGATTCTGCCGAAATCGAATTCCTTAGCAGAGCGGAATTCCACGGCAGGTCAGTCAATTCCAGAACGTCCCAGCCAGGGATCTCAACCACGGCCGCGAAGATTGAAGCGATCACCTGAGGCGTGTACTGCGGATCAACAAGAATATCCAGATAGTCGGAGACCCCTCCTCCCATGAAGGCCAGCACACGCTCTGTTCCCTTTGGATATACCAGCAGTGGTGCAAGGCCGACCAACGTGCCTTGAGACCGCACTTCGATGGCGACCGTGTCTCGTGGCGAAAACGCTTCGATCCAAGGCAGCAACCATTGTGGCCGCTGAAAAGTGATTGCCTGTGGACAGCGCTGCCATAAATCCATCCACTCCGGCGCGACGCCCCGCAGCTGCTCTGGAGTTGTGAGCAGCCGGGTGACGAGATCGGATTTGTTCGGGGCAAAGTTCATGCGGCCTGCAACTCACGAACTACAACAGATGAAGCTGCGACGGAGTGATAGAGATCGAGGTACTCAGAAATCATTTTCTCCGATGAAAACCGCAGCTCAGCTTCGTGGCGGCAAACCTCCGGACGAATGGCTCCGGCATCGGCAATTGCGTCTGCCATTTGTTCCACGTTGTCGACCAGGAATCCCGTGCGGCCTTCACTGACAATCTCAGGCAGAGCTCCGCTTCGCCACGCAATTACGGGCGTACCTGATGCCATCGCCTCCATTGCGACCAACGAGCTCGTTTCAGACACAAGGCTGGGAACCAGCAAACATTGAGCGCCCGCGAGCAGCCGCGCCTTGCGCTCGCCGCCCACCGCGCCAATGTAGCGAATTCTCTTAGTAAGCCATGGCGCAATCATCGAATCGAAATACTCCCTGTGCTCGGGATACTCGAATACTATTCCTGCGAGGACCAGCTCGATACCCGCTCTCTGCGCTGCATCAATCGCCAAATGGAAGCCCTTCTCTGGACAGATTCGCCCGATGCAAACTGCATAGTTCGCCTTCCTGCGTGCTGGCCGGAAACGCACAAGATCAATCCCGTTAGGAATTATTCGGTCGATTCCCACGCCGGCCGGAGCGAACCGTGCTTGAGAATTGGAAACGCACACGCGCATGATGTTCGGCCGAGAATCCCGCAGCACATCGCGCCCATACCAGGTCAAAGGCAAGTGCAACGTGACTACCACCGGCACATCGCACTCCGGCAGATACTCTGAGAAATCCAGTCCATGCATGTGGACGACATCGACGCGATAGTGATCCAGCGTCTGGTCCAAGAGCTGCTTGAACTTCCGCTGGGATTCTCGTTTAGCCCTTCCATCTAGAATGCCAGACGGAAGCGGAACAGAGACAAGCAAGCCGCGACCCCGCGAACCCGCAGGAGCGAGCACCAACGAGTGATGCCCGCGACGAACAAGGGCTGCGTCCAGACTCGACAATACTTGCTCAGCGCCTCCAGCTGTGCTGTCTGAAACCTTGGCAAGCGGGTAACCGACGCTGAGCACGGTCAGCGGCATAAATACTCCTGGAGTTCGGCCATCGCTGCTGCCGCCAGTTCGCGCCAACGCGCCCCGGTCATTTGCCAGCCCATGCATTCGTACCAAAGCTTGCCTTCATGCGGGGGCCGCGCGAAATCGTAGTTCGGAGCCGGTCTAAACAATTCGCGGTCTGTGGGAAAGTCTTTCAGCACCAGACGCTGCGAAGAGTATGCGTCCAGCATTTTCCTCTTTCTCTGGCGATCTTTACCAGAGAGGTCGAATGTCGTACTTGCTGGCGCAAGCGCGGACAGCCGAGGGCGACTGTCCCCACACATTAAAAAGTCTGTGTAGCCCCGGGCGTCCACGCCCGGGGACCACCACTGGGACTCGAGAAACTTCCCAGTGACACACTTGCCGTTTTCGGCATGATAGGAAGTCATCTCAACCAGCTGCGCCTGCTCCTTTTGATTCCACAGATAAATTGCAAAACGCCCGACCAAGGCAGCACAATCGTGATCCGGATGCCCCCCCTCATACGGATGTGTAATCACCACGTCCGGGCCTACCTCTTTAATGAACGACACAAAACGATCTATCAATTCTGGCATTTCAAATGCCGCTTCCTGATCCACCGCACCAAGCCAAAAAATTTGCTTATTCGAAATACCTGCACATGAGAGAGCCTCGATTGCTTCCGCGCGCCTCCGAGCAGCGTATTCCTCGCGCGAATCGTACGGACCGCTAGTCCAGAAACGCTCATCCCGAGGCGCACCGTCTGTCATATACACGACTGTGGACTGCGGAAATCGCGCCAGCAGCACGGAAGCTCCAATGGTTTCGTCGTCGGGATGGGCCGCCAATACAAGTATGCGCAAAGAAGCATCTGGCGAATCAGCAACCAGCTGTCTCGCCAATTGCTCCCAAGTCGGTTGCTGATTAGCTCGCCAGCTCATGCAAAGCTGCCTGATTAGAAAGGACACGAATGGCTTCGCGATATCCGTGCAGTGTGCCTACGTCCACGTACACGTCGCCGCGTTTCACGCCGATGGCGGCGCCGCCATCAGCAAGGTAGGCGTTCACAAGAGTTCCGATATATTCATCCGAGCGGCCGCGCCTGAGCCATAGCTCATGGAGTTCCGCGAAATGTCTCCCGGTCAGCTTGAATGCTCCCCAGATCCATTCCGAAGCGGCATTCTGCTGTTTGACTTGGATCTCCTGAACATTCCCCTCATGGTCGGTCACAACTGCATCGAACAACTCTGGATGCGCCACCGGAAACAGCAAAAATGAAAATTGCCCATCGGGAAGAAATTCGAAACCTTCGACAGGGAACCACACTGTGTCGGGCAATCCGATGCAAACTTCATCTTCCGGTGCAATAAACGGCAGTGCGCTGAACAGCGCATCGCAAAGCCCGCTCGGATTCTGCTGCACGACATAACAGATCGGCGCATCACCGATTCGGGAGCCAAAATAGCGGACGATATCGGCCTTCTCCGGAGAAATAACGAAACCGACTCGATTGACTCCGCCAGCCAGCATGCGCTCGAGCAAGTGCTCCGAAACAGCTCGCGGACGCTCAATGTTTCCGTCCTGACGCGTGCCAACCGGCAGCAACTCTTTGGAAAACGCCAGCGGCTGAATGCGCGTCCCCCTCCCTGCTGCCGGAACGATTCCCCATCGGAAGCTCATGCCGCCGCCTCCAACAGTTCCACGAGTTCCCGGCCGCGATGCTCGGCCGTGTGGGCGTCTAACACTCGTTCGCGTGCAGCTTTCCCCATTTTACGGAGATTCTCAGGGTCGCCGGTAATCGCATCAACAACGTCAGCCGCGGACGATGCCACCAGAATTTCTCTGCCCGGCTCAAAGAAATTCTCCAGCCCCTCCCATGAGTCGCTCACAACTGGAGTCTCACACGCGCCTGCCTCGAACAAGCGGCCCGAGGGGCAATATCCAAAACTGGCCATAGCGGCACGAGTTACGTTGAGCGTTGCTTTCGACGAGGAGTAGAACGCCGGGTGTTCCGCTGGCGGCAGGTGCCGCACGAACCAGACGTTCTCGCTCCAGGGAAAACTCTCAGGATATTGAGCTCCTCCGAGAACGAACTTCTTTTCCGGAAGGCGATGCGCCGGCTCGATAAACAGCTTCTCCAAAACCGCCTGACGATCAGCGGCGTAGGTTCCTAAATATGAGAGGTCTGATTCATAATGCGGCGAGCGGGCAACAGGTTTGTGCAACAGGGGATCGACGCTACCGTAAAGCGGCGCTACACGCCTCGCCCCAAGGAGCGTGCGCAGCTCGTCAAGAGCGCGACCTCCGACATAACTCAACACCAGATCGAAATCTCTGAATCCGGAGCTCGGAACGTAATCCACAGACCCGCAAGTGCGCAGTTTTTCTAATGTCACGGCAGTGTCGAGATCGTAAAAACCTTTGACGGCCGGAGACTCAAGTATCAGGTCACAAGCCGCGATTGCATCGGGACAGTAGGAGGTAACCAACGCAACATCAGCTTCTCGCACCGCACACTTCGCCAGCGAAGCAACTTCCTCCCATCCCGGATACAAGACTAGTTTGTACTTCTCCGGCCCGAGCAGATCGCGATGGTTAGCGTAGTACGAAACGTCCCGCTCGAAAAAGGTTATGTCGTGACGCTGCCGGGCCAGAGCATTGCAGAGGCCGCGCCAGAGCGTGGCATGACCGTTGCCCCACGACGAGCTCACGGTCAAACCAAATATCACCAGTTTCATGAAAGTATGCCCGGCCAAGCCATGAGATTCACGGGAATATCCGCAGCAGCAAAGGTTTGCTGAATCGAAACTTCGATGCCGGGATTCCGGACAAAGCTGCATTCCAGACTAGAATCCGCGCGCAATGCGCCACACTGAATTTATGACGTGCTCTGGTGGAAATCCGGCCTAATCGGTTCGGTAAGAAGGACATCTTACCTTTTGCCTCGTGCATCAGAGTTGGATTACCGGTCCGGGTCCTTTAGGGCCTGGAATTCTGACTTCGGACTTCTGCTCCGCCGTATCGCCCGTCATGCGCTGGATATTTTCCCCACTCGTCGCCGCTTTGATGTCGAGCTTGACTTTTAGCCAGACTAAAGCCAGCAACCAGCCACCCTCGTACGAGGGCCAGCAGGTTGGCTCGGTCGAATTGACAGCAAATCCGCATATCGACACCAACCCGTACCGGTCGCTAATTGTGCAGAAGGCCGGAGAGCCCTATTCGAACCAGAAGGTGCAAGCCAGCATTGACGCGCTCAACCAGACGAACGGCTTCAGCAAAGTTGAAACGAAAGTTCAGCCCGATCCTTCAGGCCTCAAGCTGATGTTCGTGCTTGAGCCTTCTTATTACGTTGGGACCCTCAGTTTTCCTGGTGCCACCAGGGCCTTTACTTATGCGCACCTGCTTCAGGTCGTGAATTTGCCCGACGAGACTGTGTACCAGGCGAGCCAGATTCCTGCTACTGAGGATGCGCTGGTTAAATTCTTCCACGATAACGGCTTTTTCTTAGCGAAAGTACACACGGAAGTACGGCTCAATGACGAGCACCAACTAGCGCACCTGATTTTCAATGTGCAGCTCGGTAAACATGCGCGCATTGGCAAAGTCGAGATCCGGGGATCGACTCCGGAGGAAGATCGGCGCCTCGAACGTGCAATGCGCTCCTTGCGGGCACGGTTCACCGGCGCGCTTCTAAAACCGGGCAAGCCATATTCTCCGACGCGGATCAAAGCCGCGACCGCGCTGGTCCGAAAAGAACTCGGCAAAGAGCATCATCCGGCCAGCAGGATCACCGTCAACGATCCCCAGTACCACGCCGACACCAACAAGGCAGATATCGCAATAAATGTGGATACCGGGCCTGAAGTGGACATACGGGTCGCCGGCGCGAAGCTTTCGTGGATCCCATTTCAGTCAGGACGACAGGAAAAGAAACTAATTCCCATATACGAAGAAGCTTCCGTTGATCCCGACTTGATCGAAGAAGGCCGGCGAAATCTATTCAACTACTTCCAGCAGAAAGGTTATTTCGATGCCAAGGTCAACGTGAATTCGCAGACTCAGAATGGAAAAACGCTCCTCACTTTTCAGATCGAAAAAGGCCGGAAGCACTCTGTCGCCGACATCACCTTCACCGGGAACCAGCATCTCGACAGCAGCGATCTACTGGGTCAGGTGGCCACAAAAAAGAAAAGACCTCTGCTCACCGTGATCTCCCGCGGGCAGTACAGCGAAAAGCTGTTGCGCACCAGCATCACCGGTATCGAGAATTTCTACAAGGACAATGGATTTGAGCAGGTCAAGGTGACTCCAGAAGTGGTGGATCGCGAGCCACATATTTACGTTATCTTCAATATTGCCGAAGGCGATCGCACGACCGTGAGTTCGTTGCGTGTAGACGGCAACAAAAGTATTCCCACCGGCCAGCTCAAATTTGGAAAGAAAGGCTTTGAGCTGGAACAAGGGAAGCCGTTCTCTCCCCGCCGCATGTCCGATGATCGAAACCGCATCGCCGCCCAGTATCTGGACCAGGGATTCCTGAATTCCGAAGTGAAGACCGTGGTGTCGCGTCATCCCGACGATCCGCACGAAGTGGACGTAACCTACGCAATCACCGAAAATCAGCGTGTGCGCATCAGCCAGGTCCTTTATATGGGCCAGCAGCACACGAAACAAGTCATCATCCAGCAGAGCGCAGAGCTGCATCCTGAACAGGCGTTGAGTCAGGGAAAGCTGTTGCAGGGCGAAAGCAATCTCTACGATCTGGGCGTGTTCGATTGGTCAAGCGTTGGGCCGCGAAAGCAGATAACAACCCAGAGCGAGGAAGAAGCTCTGGTGAAGGTGAACGAATCGAAGCGCAACTCCATCACTTACGGTTTCGGAATGGAAATCTCGCGGCGCGGTGGAAATGTGCCCACCGGGTCGGTCGCAGTCCCTGGCCTACCCACAATCGGACTTCACGGCGCAACCATTTTGCCGAGCCAGAACACGTTTGTAAGCCCGCGCGGCTCGGTGGAATTTACGCGCCGGAACATGCGCGGCCTGGCAGAGACGGGCGCGGTTTCGTTATTGGTCTCACGATTGGACCAGCGCGCCTTACTCACCTACACAGAACCTCACTTCCGTCTCTCAAGTTGGGAGGCGCTGGCCAGCATTTCTGGAGAACGCACAACTGAAAACCCATTGTTCGAGGCGCGACTCGCCGACGCGTCATTGCAATTCCAGCGCTTTCTCGATCATAAGAAAACCATGCAGCTCCAGCTGCGATACGACTTCAACCACACGACGTTGACCCAGCTGCTGGTCCCTGCGCTGGTGCTGCCTGAGGATCGCAATGTTCGCCTATCTTATGTTTCGAGCACCATTATTCGGGACACGCGCGACAAGCCACTCGATGCCCACAAAGGTGTTTACGGAACATTGGACTTCCGCATCGTGCCCAGCGCATTTGGCTCCAGCACAGATTTCACGCGCCTGCTCGGACAATACGCGTACTACAAGCCATTGCACGGACTGGTTTTCGCCAACAGCATTCGGCTCGGCCTGGCGGCTCCGTATGCCGGCAGCGATGTTCCCACCAGCCAGAGGTTCTTTTCCGGCGGCGGCACCAGCTTGCGCGGATTCCCAACCAACGAAGCTGGCCCAATCCGATACGTCCCTTTCTGTCAGACCGCGACCAGCAATCCTGCAAGTTGCCCACAGATTGCGGTTCCCGTTGGCGGCAATCAGTTATTCATTCTGAATTCCGAGCTGCGTTATCCCATTCCCATCATCAACAACCTCGGTGGCGTCGTATTCTATGACGGCGGCAACGTCTACAGGCGCATCAACTTTCCTGAGTTCGTGGACAATTACACCAACACCATCGGAGTTGGTTTGCGCTACAACACTCCCATCGGGCCGGTGCGGTTCGACATCGGACGAAATCTCAATCCGGTCACTGGCATCGGGGCAACGCAATTCTTCATCACACTAGGCCAGGCATTTTAAGCAAGCGCAATCGAGCTCAGGAATATGGCAGATTGGAGAAAAACCGTCGGCTGGACAGCCGCCATCATTGGCGCGGTGCTGTTGGTCGTCATCGTAGGCGGAGTGCTGCTGCTGAACAGCTCGGCTTTCCATCGATATCTAATCGCGACAATCCAGCAGAATGCAGGCGAGGCCACCGGGGCCCGCGTCGAACTGCAAGACTTAACCATTCACATCAAGACTCTCACAGCGGACGCTTATGGCCTGGTCATTCACGGAACTGAAGCTCCTGGCGAAAAACCGCTGCTTCAGGTGCAACACGCCAGGGTTGGAGTGAAGATTATCTCTATCTTTCACCGCAAGGTGAACCTGAGTGAACTGATCGTAGAGAACCCTATCGTCAGCCTGGTGGTGAACAAAGAAGGCCGGAGCAATCTGCCCGAGCCTCCGCAGCCGCAGCAAAAGAGCTCCAGCACAAATGTCTTTGATCTGGCTGTCGGACATGTGCTCCTCACGAACGGGCAAATCTATTTGAAACATCGCAAGATTCCCGTGGACGCCAACCTGACCGACCTGCGCACGGAAATCAGCTTCAGCCAGCTTGCAAAGAAATACAGCGGAACTCTTGCTTATCAAAACGGCGTAATCCATTACGAGCAACTCAAGCCTCTACCTCACCGGCTAGAAGCCAAATTTGAAGCTACGCCTTCGGAACTAAATCTGAAACCTCTGCTGCTCACGCTTGGCGGATCGCGCTTCACGCTCCAGGCAACTGTTCGCGATTACAACAACACGCCGGTCGCTAACGGGCGCTACGATTTCGTACTGCACACTCAGGATTTCGCAGGTCTGTCGAGCGCGAACGCCGCGGGAGACGTCGCTCTCTCCGGAAGTTTGAACTATAAAGATGTTCCGAACCAGCCGGTGCTGAGGAACGTGTCCCTCTCAGGCGACCTCAGTTGCAACGGGCTGGCAGTGTCATCTCCGCAGGCAGCGGTCAAGATCCAAAAGATTGCCGGTCGATATCAGCTAGCGAATGGGAACTTCAAGGCCGACGCAGTTGCCCTGGACCTGCTGAACGGGCGTCTGACCGCGGACGGGACGATGGAACACGTAGACGCCACACCGCGTTCGCGTTTTCACCTCGCCGTGGCAGGAATTTCGCTTCAGGGGCTCAAGTCGTCATTGCGCAACGGCTCTAATCAGTCGGTTCCGGTGACCGGCACAATCGATGCCACGGCAGATGCATCCTGGACAGGAAGCATGGCGAACCTGAGGGCGAATTCAAGTATTGTGATGCAGGGTTCTGTCGTGGCCGCAAATAAATCTGCGTCGCAAACATTTCCTCTCAGCGCCAACGTTCGCGTGAACTATGACGGACCTAAGAACCTGATCATGGTCCCAGCCAGCTCGGTGCAATTGCCTGCAACGTCGTTCACCGCCCACGGCGAGGTCGGAGACCATTCAAATCTAGTCATCAATGCTTCCAGTACGAATCTTCATCAGCTGATGCTGCTGGCGTCGAGCTTACAGACCTCGAAAGAGAACTCACCAACAACCAATTCCGCAACTCCGCCGAATATTCAGGGCACAGCCACGCTCAACGCAGTTGTGCAAGGAACCCTGCAGAATCCCAGAATCATCGCGCAAGCATCGGCAAACAAGTTGAAAGTAAATCGGAGCGAGTGGAATTCGCTCCAGGTGGGAATCACGGCGAGTCCATCTGCAGTGTCAATCCAAAATGCTTCTCTAATCTCTGCCCGCCAAGGCCAGCTAACTTTCAGTGGAAATGCTCGCTTGCGGAATTGGTCGTACCAGCCCTCTGATCCCATCGCGGCTATGCTGCAAATAAGGCAAATGGCAGTCGCCGAGTTGCAGCAGATCGCGAACCTTGATTATCCGGTCGAAGGCGAGCTCGTAGGAGATGTTCAGCTGCGCGGTTCCGAACTCGATCCCCAGGGACAAGGCAAGCTGCAATTGAACAAAGCAAAAATCTCAGGCGAGTCGCTACAAACTTTCTCAGCGCAGTTCCAGGCAGCCAGTGGCACGGTGCATTCTTCGCTGAACGTCGGCTCTGCGAAAGCTGATGTCAGTTTCACCCCCAAAACCAAAGCCTACGATCTGAAACTCACAACTTCGAAAATCGATCTCAGCAAAAGTCACACGGTACAGGCGAAGAACCTCCCTCTGAAAGGCAGCGTTTCTATTTCGGCAAATGGCGCTGGAACGCTGGACAATCCGAAGCTCACCGCCTCCGTCCAAATGGATCAACTTCAGCTGCGCGACACAACGGTACAGCAGGTGAAAGCTGATCTGAACGTTGCCGACCACCTCGCCAAATTAGCCCTGAATTCAGGAATCGGCCAAGCGACTGTGCGGGGGAATGCGACCGTCCATCTGACGCCGGGCTACTACACCGAGGCATCATTCGACACCAGCAAATTCCCACTCGATCCGCTGCTTGCGATGTATATGCCGAGCCGTCCGAGCGGACTCCGCGGTGAGACCGAACTTCATGTCTCAGTGAAGGGTCCGGCGGCTGATAAAACCAAGCTGGAAGCACACCTGATCGTGCCTTCGTTCCAGGCGAATTGTCAATCTCTCGAACTGGCCAGCACCGGCCCAATTCGAGTGGATTACAAGGACGCTCTTCTTGTCCTCCAACCCGGCGGCTTCAAGGGAACAGATACTTCCCTGCAATTTCAAGGACGCGTGCCACTAAACGAAAACAACAAGATGAATGTCTCGGCGCATGGATCCATAGATTTGCGCTTAATCCAAATGTTCAGTCCCGACCTGCGCACAGGCGGGACCGTTGCCCTGGACCTGAGCGCCGGAGGCACTGTCAAGAATCCTGGCATGCAAGGTCAAGTCCGGCTTCAGAATGCTTCATTCGCAACCGAGGCCGCGCCCTTGGGAGTTGAGAACCTGAATGCCACCATGCAACTCACCGACACGGGAGTGCAAATTACCAACGCCGCCGGCCAGCTTGGAGGAGGACAGATCACGGCCGGCGGTTCGATTGTCTACCGGCCACAGCTGCAAATGAATCTCGCCGTCTCGGCGAAGTCTGTCCGCCTGCGCTACCCCGAAGGCATGCGCACGATGTTCAATTCCGATCTCACATTGACCGGGAATCAGCAGGCATCGCTCTTGCAAGGCCGAGTCTTGATCGACGCGTTATCTTTCACCCAAGACTTCGACATGTCCACGTTCATGTCGCAGTTCACCGGAACCAGTTCGCCGCCGACCGGCCAGAGCTTTGCCGACAACTTGAAGTTACAGATTGCCGTCCAATCCACCAGCCAGCTTACCGCCGGGACCTCGCAATTGAGCATCGAAGGACAAGGGAACCTGCAGATTATCGGGACTGCATCAGACCCGGTTGTGATCGGAAGAACGGAGCTGACCTCCGGTGACATTTTCTTTATGAAACGCCAGTATCACCTGGAGCGCGGGATTATCACTTTCGCCAATCCGAACCAAACCGAACCTGTTGTGAACATGCAGATCACGACCACCATCAACCAGTACAACCTGAGCTTGACGATCCGCGGCCCCATCGAAAAGCTGGAAACCAGCTACGTTTCCGATCCGCCACTGCCCCCCGTCGACATCATTAACCTCATCGCCCGAGGCCAAACTACCCAAGAGGGCGCTCCCACCAGTTTCGGCGCAAACACTGTGCTGGCCGAGGGATTGGGCCAGGTCGGCAGCCAAGTCAGCAAAATGACCGGAGTGGCAGGTTTGCAGATCGATCCGCTCGTGGGGGGTGATAACGCTAATCCCTCTGCCCGAATCGGCTTGCAGAAGCGCGTTACCAAGAATTTCATATTTACGTTTTCCACAGATGTCACCCAGCCGCAAAATGAAGTCGTCCAAGGTGAGTACCAGCTCAACAAACGTTGGTCCGTTAGCCTGGTAAGAAATGAACGTGGAGGATTTGCGGTTGACGGCAAGTTCCATACCAATTTCTAAAGATCCCGAGCAGTCCGTTTCGGTGGCCACTCTGGCGAGTGTGCCTACGCCAAATCCTGCGGAAACCGACCTGTGGATTTTTCGCGACGGGCGGAAGACCGTTTCCGGATCGGCAATGTTGCGTGCTCTACAATGGCGCCTTTCATCTGAGAGCGAACTACTGGATGCCCTCATTCAGGCCGGCGAACTGGAAGCTGCACTTGCGGACGCGCAGTGCCCCGATGCGCCTGCGGCCTCTGCCCTGACCGGCGCGCTGGCCTATAAAGTCTGCACTGGAAATTGGGAGACGGGTGCTTCCCCGCAGCAACTTGCCGCCCGAATCAGGGTCCCGGAATCGATCAGTGTCTCCCCACCCGAGGGGTTTACCTACTACGCTCTTCACCCATCGGATTTTGCGAAGGCCATCACCCGGATCCCAGTCGAACCACAGGCTTGTGCAATAGTCGGAATTCGCAGCATCGGCACAACCCTTGGCGCGATGACTGCCGCGGCCCTGCGAGTGAGCGGCCGACCAACTTCACGAATCACGGTGCGGCCAACCGGGCATCCTTACTCGCGTAACACCGAATTCAACGCAGAACAGACTTGCTGGATTAATGACCGTGTTTTAGAAAACTCGCAATTTCTCATCGTGGACGAAGGACCAGGCCGCAGTGGATCGACATTTTTATCTGTTGCCGAAGCGCTGCTCCGGACAGGCGTGCTGCGGGAGACGATCACAATCATCGGAAGCCGCCAATTTGACCCAGCCAGCTTGTGCGCAGAACATGCCGCCGACCGCTGGCGAGACTTTCGCTTCATTTCCACCATTCCATCCGTGAATACCCGGTTTGAGAACTGTCTTTACCTGGGCGGCGGAGAGTGGAGGAAGTACTTCTGCGACAGCGAAGAGCAATGGCCCCAGAGCTGGACGCAAATGGAGCGTCTGAAGTTTCTCTCTCCTGACCACAAAACATTATTCAAGTTTGAAGGAATGGGGCCGATTGGAGCAGATATACGGTCGCGTGCCTTCGCGCTCGCCGAAGCTGGATTCTCGCCGACAGTGACAGACGCGGGAGATGGTTTCCTGGCCTACCTGGCCCTGGAGGGAAGGCATTTGCGGAAAGAAGACCTTTCCGCCTCTCTTCTGGAGCGTATGGCCCAGTATTGTGCATTCCGAGTTTCAGAGTTTCGGTCCGAGCGACCGGCCCCGAATGAGCTTAGGCAAATGCTTGAATTCAACGCGCAACAGGAGTTCGGCCGTGAACTAAAGCTGGAGCCTGATGATCTGGATTGCACCGAGCCCGTGTTGGTGGACGGGCGCATGCAGCCTTACGAGTGGATCCGCACCGAGTCGAGCGAGTTCATTAAGACAGATGCCATCAGTCATGGAGACAACCACTTCTTCCCCGGGCCATGCGACATCGCGTGGGACCTGGCCGGTGCAGCAGTTGAATGGCATCTCGAATCCGCCGAACTCCGGTTTCTGCTGGACAAATTTGCTCGTGCATCGGGGATCCACCTGTCTCGGAAGATTGCCCCGTACATGCTGGTCTACTGCATATTTCGTTTGGGATTCTGCAAGATGGCTATGTCCACGGTGCCGGGCTCGTCTGAGGAACGGCGCCTCCAACAGGCTTATCGCTATTACCGCCAGAGAGCGGAACAAATTCTGTTCAAAGTTGCTGCGGCTTAGGCCGCTGCGGTGCGAATTCAGGGCCAGGCGCGGCCGCGGGCTCGCATCCAGCACCTTGAACTGAATCGCAAAAATGCTATGCTATCGGCTTCTGATTGTTATCTGCTTATGGCCCTTGCCGACACATCGAGCGCCAGCTTGGGTGCCCGCCCGGCGCGAATCCTGGTTGCGGACGACCACGAAGTGATGCGAATGGGAATTCGCAATCTCCTCGAATCCGTGTCTAATTGGACCGTCTCGGGAGAAGCGAGCACTGGCCGCGAAGCAGTCGAATTGGCGCTGCAGTCCCCGCCCGACGTCATCATTATGGACATCACCATGCCGGAGATGAATGGGCTCGAGGCGGCAGCCAAAATCGCCGAGCAAAGGCCCGACATCCCGGTCATCATGTTCTCCCTTCACCTTTCGGAAGACGTAATAGGCCGTTTCAAAAAAGGAGCCATTCGCGGCGCAGTAGCCAAGAGCGAGGCTGCCCGTGACCTGTTGAATGCCGTCCGCGCGGTTCTAGGCGGCGGAACGTTTTTCCCCGCGAAAGCTACTCCCCAGCAAACGACGATGTAGCACTGAACACATTCGGTAAGTGAACCCTCCCGTTTCTCACAGCGACTCAACCTCTCGCTACAGTTTCTACCTGATTCCCCAACCGCGCCCTTCGTGAGATACAGGACAGGCAAGTCTACCTGGTGTATTTCCATGACCCAATGCGCAAACCCGGCATGCGCAGTGCCTCTGCGAGTCCTCCGCGACGGCCGCTTATTCCAATTTGAGGTCAGGCCAAAATCACCTGAGAATCGGCAGCCAGCTTCCCTGCGCCTCTCCCGCAAAATCTCTCACTTCTGGCTCTGCGATCAGTGTTCCGGAAGATTGACTCTCGCCTTCGACTGGATCAAAGGCGTGGTCGTCAAGCCGCGAGCCTAAACACACCATATCCTGATCGTCCCATCCAAAGTGGTTAGCACACGCGTATGCCGACATTCGCAAAACCGATCATTTATGGGAATCTAAAGGGCGGCGATTAATCTAACAAGAGCGCGATAAGGGAGGCGGCAGGCGCCGGAATAAAGGGGAGGTACGAACCAACGCCTGCCTTCCGTCTCCTTCGCGTTGGGGCTGAATTATGTGTAAATGAATTACAAAGCAGGCGGCTATCGGGAGAATACTGTATTTTTTGGGCCGGCGAACCCTTACAGGCAAGTAAGTGGCTCAATGCAAATGTTTTCCCATTATTTGCATCAACTTACGAGCGATTTTTCGCGATAATTTTACCTGAGTTATCCACCGATGGGAGATCAAGCCACCGCACCCGCCCAGAGCCAGCGCGCCGTAAAGCCGCCCCCAGCGATTGCGGATTACGGCGTAATAGGCGATTGCCGGTCTGCTGCACTGGTTTCGCGTAATGGTTCGATTGACTGGCTCTGCTGGCCACGTTTCGACTCACCCTCAATCTTCGCTGCGCTACTGGATCAGGAGCGCGGAGGCTATTGGAGCATTTCTCCAATTGCCGATTACGCGGTGGAGCGCCGGTATGTTCCCGAATCAAATGTGCTCGAAACCCGCTTCACGACGCGCTCCGGCTCCGCGGTTCTCACCGATCTAATGCCAGTCAGAGACTCTGCTCCCGCTTCCATGGTCCCCGACCACGAGATCATTCGCCGGCTCACCTGTAATTCCCGGGAACTGGAATTCGAAATTGCGCTTGTTCCGCGCGCCGACTACGGGGAAAAATCGCCGGCTATTCGTTCAATAGGCAACCTTGGCTTACGGATTGAGTGCAACGGTGGAGTCTTTTGGCTGCGCTCCAGCATCCCGCTCCACATCGACGGCGCTTCGGCATTCGCAAGAATTCCGCTGAAGGCCGGTGATTCCATCCTTTTCTCTCTCAGCTACTCTCGAGAATCCCCGGCGGTGTTGCCCGCCCTAGAGCAGATTCCCCGGCGCATTGACGCCTGCGTCGAATGGTGGCAGGGCTGGGCGCGCTCGGCACGGTATGATGGCGATTTTCGCGATGAAGTCATCCGCAGCGCTCTCACTTTGAAGCTGCTTACCTTTGCTCCCTCCGGCGCGATCATTGCTGCGCCTACTACTTCACTTCCCGAGCGCATCGGCGGCAGCCTGAACTGGGACTATCGCTACTGCTGGCTTCGCGACGCATCGCTGACGATTCGCGCATTGCTTGAACTCGGCTATTGGGAGGAGGCAACTGCTTTCCTCGACTGGACGCTTCACGCAACGCGACTCACTCAGCCCGAACTGCGCATCCTGTACACGGTTTACGGCAATCCTCCCCCAAAGGAGCGGGAGTCGCCAATGCTTCGCGGTTATCGCGGATCGGCTCCCGTGCGGATTGGTAACGCGGCGCGTGACCAGTTGCAGCTGGATGTCTATGGCGAGGTGGTCGATGCGGCAGCACAATACGCTTTTCATGGCGGCTATCTAGACCGCGACATGCAGAGAGTGCTCATTGGCCTGGGAAATTACGTGGTCAAACACTGGGACCTGCTGGATGAAGGGATTTGGGAGCCACGCACTGGCCGCCGCAATCACACACATTCGCGCCTGCTCTGCTGGACTGCCCTCGACCGGCTGATTTCTTTGTCCAAGCAGGGGAAAGTAACAGGCGCACCGCTCAATGAAATCAAAAAGGAATGCGATGCCATCCGCCGCCAGATCGAGCGCCGCGGATGGAACGAGAGCATCCAAAGCTACGTGAGCGAACTCGATGGCGATCGGCTAGATTCGAGCCTGCTGCTGCTGTCATGGTACGGGTTTGAAAAGCCGGATTCGGCGCGGATGCGATCCACTTATCGCGCCATTCGAGAGCGGTTGGGCACACCCGAAGGACTGTTATATCGGTCAGAAACCTTGCCACCGGAAGGAACTTTCGCCATTTGCAGTTTCTGGGAAGCGGAGTATCTGGCGCTCGGCGGCGGAAGCGTCCAGCAAACCCGCGATCTCATGAACACTTTTTCCATTCACCGCAATGACCTCGGCCTTTATGGAGAGGAAATTGACGCCTCTACAGGTCAGGCGCTGGGGAATTTTCCGCAGGCATTCACGCATGTCGGTTTTATAGGCGCAGCCCTTTCGCTCGATCAGCGTGAAAAAGGCGAGCAGCAGCTGGCGCACCGTCCCGAGAGTGCAACACCACAGCAATCGCATCAAAACCAGGCAGCATGAACTGGGCAAGCTGGATACTGTCGGGCTTCACTGCCACGCTGGCGCTCTCGACTCTGTTGGCCACCAGCCACGGTCTGGGCTTAACGCGCATGAATATTCCTTACATTGTTGGGACCGTGGTCACGCCCGATCGCGAGAAGGCCCGCTTGTATGGCTTCTTCGTTCATCTGCTGAATGGCTGGGCGTTTTCCATTCTGTACGTCCTCATTTTTGAAGCCCGGCACATGGTCAATTGGTGGTTGGGCCTGCTTATCGGACTGGCGCACGCGTTGTTTGTGCTCACAGTTGGCATGTCGCTGCTGCCGATTTTCCACCCTCGCATGGCCACTGAGCGTCACGGTCCAACCGTCCGCCGCCAACTGGAGCCTCCGGGATTCATGGCTCTGAACTATGGTTACCAGACGCCGATCGCCGTCTTCTTGTCACATGCTGCATTCGGAGCGATTTTGGGTTCGCTTTATCACCTTCGCTAAGACAACCGCGAGTTTCGCTCGCCCATCCCACCTTCGGGAAATGAGACGAGGGTCCAATGAATTCTCTGCGGCAACTCCAACAATTAGGCCAGTCGATCTGGCTCGACTACATTCGGCGGGATTTGATCACCAGCGGGAAATTGCAAAAATTGATCGAGGAAGACGGCCTCAGCGGAATCACCAGTAATCCTGCGATTTTCGCGAAAGCGATCTCTGGCAGCAGCGAGTACGACTCTGTGATCCAGAGGATTCTGAAGACAACGCCCGACCTGGATCCGCCCGTGTTATTTGAGTTAATCGAAGTGGAAGACTTGCGCATGGCCGCCGACGTTTTCCGTCCAGTCTACGAGCGAACAAACGGTAACGACGGATTCGTCAGCATCGAAGTCTCGCCGCATCTGGCCTACGATACCAGAGCAAGCATCTCCGAAGCGCGACGGCTGTGGTCGGAAGTGGAACGCCCAAACTTAATGGTGAAGATTCCCGCCACTAGCGAAGGATTGCCTGCCATAGAGCAACTGCTGTCCGAAGGAATCAACGTGAACATCACGCTGATGTTTTCTGTGAGCCAGTACGACGACGTCGCTCAGGCATACCTGAATGGCATAGAGCGCAATCCAGATCCCCGCAATGTGAATTCGGTAGCGTCCTTTTTTGTCAGGCGCGTGGATACAGCCGTCGACCGCGCGCTAGAAGAAGTTGGTTCCGAGCAGGCGCTGGCTCTGCGAGGAAAGGCTGGCATCGCCAACGCCAAGCTGGCCTATCGTCGATTCCGCGAGGTCTTCTCAGGGCCACGGTTCGAGAAATTGAAGAACAAGGGAGCGCGTGTCCAAAGACCGTTGTGGGCCAGCACCAGCACAAAGAACAAGGCCTACTCCGACGTAATGTACATCGAAGGGCTGATCGGTCCCGACACAATCAATTCCATGCCGCCAGAAACGCTTGACGCCTTTCGAGACCACGGCCAGGCAAAAGTAGCGCTGAGCACAGACGAAGGCGAGGCAGAAGAGGTTGGTGGTAAGCTGTTGGCGATGGAAATCAACTTGAAATCTATCGGCCAGGAATTGACGGAGGAAGGTGTCGACAAGTTTGCCGCGTCCTATGACGAATTGATTCAGGCCTTGGACAAGAAGCTCGGCGAAATCGCAAAACGGGCAGCATAGTTCCCGGCCTTGTCAGGCCAGCAGCCTTACAGCTCTCGAATTCTCGGCAGGAAATTCTCTGAGGGTCTCTACGAGGGCGCGTTGTGGCCGAGTCTGGTAGTGGTTTCTAAGATGGGCGAGCCCAATGCGGCGGAAAGATCGCTGGTCCAGCAGCTTGAGAAAACGGCAGCCGGCGCGAGATTCTACCGCCATTTCGGGGACGATGGACACCCCCATTCCAGCAGCCACCATGGCAAGAATCGTCGAGAAATGCCCGCTCTCGAAAACTACCCGGGGACGCAGACGAGCGCGCCGGCATGCGGCCACCGTAGTCTCGCGGAAACAGTGACCGTCTTTAAGCAGCAAGAATGGATCGTTGTCAATCTCGCGCAAGGTGATGGACGACTGCTTCGCCAACCGGTGCTTCTGCGGGAGCACAACAAACAAAGGCTCGCGCGATAATTCCACAGTGACAAGTTCGTCCCCATGTACCGGGAGAGCCACCAGGGCCAAATCAATGTTTCCTTCGCGTAAGTGCCCGAGCACCACGGCAGTGGTCTCTTCCACGATGCTGACTTGAATGCCTGGATATGTTTTCGCGAAAGCCACCAGGCGCGAAGGCAGGAAATACGGAGCAATTGTCGGTATAGCGCCAAGCACAACCGCGCCGAGTTCCAGGAACTACTGGACTTCCCTCCTGCACCCAAATTGAATGTAGTTGGCAAATTGGGTCCCGCGAAAAGCCACTGCGCAGGAATTGCGCGGTCAGGAGGTTTTCTTCGGGAAGGGCCAGTGCTCAAGCTGTCACAACCTGCCCTACTACACCGACGGTTCTATGCACAACTTGCAGGCAGAGCGTTTCTACAAACCGCAAATGATCAACGGCATCATGGCGGCGGCAGACGGGCCCATCAAGACCTTCCCGCTTCGCGGCATCAAGGATTCGCCTCCGTACATGCACGATGGCAGGCTGTTAACGCTGGATGATACCGTCGAGTTCTTCAATGTGGTTTTGGGAACTAAGCTCACGGAACAGGAAAAGAAGGACCTGGTAGCGTTTCTGCTGACGTTGTAGCAGAGCAGCACATTTCCCGACCTGTTTGCAGCGTAGCGTTCGATTTAGAGCGTCTCAGGAGTAAGCTCGAACCGAGTGGCGGCGCGGGTTTTTATCGTTTCCCCGCTTGGGCCCGGACGAAGGCGAACGATGTCAATCCGGGCCACGCCACTCGACAGCTACTAGCTTCCAGCTCCTGGCTTGAACCGGATTGCTAGAAGCTAGGAGCTAATAGCTAGTGGCCGCTCACGTCGAATAATCTGCATTAATTCTGATGTACTCAGACGTGAGATCGGTAGTGAGAAACTTGAGAGAGGATCTTCCTCGACCTAGCCGCACGGTGACATCGCATTCCGGTTCCGAAAGTTCCTGATGCGCTCGCTGCTCATCAAAGCTGCAAGCAACCGCGCCTTTGCAGACGAGCTGAGTACCAATCTGAATGCTGATTTTCGCAGGGTTGACCGGAACTCCGCTCCCGCCTACCGCCGCCAGAATCCTTCCCCAGTTGGGATCAGCGCCGGCCCAGGCGGTCTTCACCAGCAATGAGTGCGAGATCGCGCGGGCCACTTGCAATGCTTCGTTCCGGGTCTTCGCCTGCTCAACATGCAGATGAATAACGTGCTGAACTCCCTCTCCGTCCGCAACAATTTGCTCGGCTAGCGACTTGCAGACTTCGCGCAGTGCCTTTTCGAACGATCCCTGCATCTCGCTTAGCTTGATTCCACTGTGCCCTGACGCGAGCAGCAGAACTGTGTCATTCGTAGATGTGTCACCATCAACCGAAATCAGGTTGAAAGTTTCATCGCCTGCGCTCCGCAGCGCCCGCTTCAACTGCGCCGGAGTGGCAATCACGTCGGTCAAGAGGTAGACCAGCATAGTGGCGAGTTGCGGATGAATCATCCCGGAACCTTTTGCTACTCCGGTGATTGCCGCTTTTCCCGATCGCAAAGGAGCGCTCGCCAGCTTGGGACGAGAATCAGTGGTGAGGATTGCATGTGCAAACTTTCGGAAATCCTCGACCGATCCACCCGCGTTCGCAAGCAGCGATTCCAGGTGCGAGGTGATCTTCTCGACCGGAAGAGGAACTCCGATGATGCCTGTCGATGAAGGAAATATTTCGGACGAGGTAATGTGCAGCAGTCTCGCCGTTTCGGCGCAAACTGCCTTGCAATCTCGCAAACCTTGTCTTCCTGTCGCGCAATTTGCATTGCCCGAATTCACCACGACTGCACGCACCAGGCCGCAGCTCTGGGCGAGCGCGGCACGTGCGACGTCGATCGGCGCAGCGACGACCCGGTTTTTTGTGAATAGCGCAGCCGCAGAAGTCTTCGGCTCGGCAAGGATCATCGCCAAATCGGACCTACCACTGGCTTTAATGCCAGCCGTAACTGAAGAAAACTTGAAGCCTTTAGGAAGAAAGATCGGACCAAACTCGCTCATATCTGGAGTTTCACCAGAAAATTCGCGGGCTCTGGAAGGATAGCGAATCTCGGCAGCTCGCCCTTGACCATGGCGACTTCGTCACAGCAGTGATAACGCGGGCACACACAGCAATCTTTGTTGAACTTGTCAGGCAGGTCTTCGCGTTGCGCGACATCGAACCCCAGCTTGGCAAAGAATTGCGGACTACGCGTGAAAAGGCAGATGCAGCTCACCAGGTGCTTGCGCGCCTCTGACATGAGCGACTGCACCAGGAGCTCGCCTCCGCCGCGCTTCTGATAAGTTTTGTCCACGGTAATCGAGCGGATTTCTGCCAGGTGCGTGCCGTAAAGGTGAAGCGCGCCACAGCCAATAATGTTCCCGGCTTCCTCCAGCACAATAAAATCGCGCACGTTCTCGCAAATCTCCGCCAGGGTGCGCGGAAGCAACGTCCCGTCAGTCGAGTAAGACGAAATCAGCTCATGGATGCGTTCGGCATCCGGCAACAACGCGTCACGCGTGTGCATGGGCCTCCTCGTGAAGCGCACCCGCTTTCTTTCGCGCCGCAGCGATGGCCTGGCGCACACGCGCGGGAGCGGTGCCGCCGGGAACGTCATGAATGGCAAGCACGTTATCAAGTTTCACAAAATCGCAAAAATCATTTTCAAAATGCGAGTCGATACTCCGCAATTCTTCCAGCGCCAGATCCTGCAACTCACATCGCTTGTCCAACGCCGTCCGCACCGCTTTTCCGACTTGTTCGTGCGCGATGCGGAATGGCACGCCTTTGCGCACCAGATATGTGGCCGCCGCGAAAGCGTTCACGTGACCCGTTTCCGCCGCCGCCTGCATTCGCGCAAAATTGAATTCCACCGATTGCATCCACCCCGTGACCAGCGGAAGCAACGAAAGCACAGTCTCGGTGGCATGAAAGAGTGGCTCTTGAGTTTCCTGCAAGTCTTTGTTGTAGGCGAGTGGCAGGCCTTTGGTGGTGATGAGCAGTGCGGTGGCATCGCCGATGACGCGGCCAGCTTTTCCGCGAGTAAGCTCCAGCAAGTCGCCATTCATCTTCTGAGGCATCGCGCTGCTGCCGGTTGAATACGCCTCCGGCAGCTGCAAGAACCCATACTCCTGCGAGGAGAACAGCAGCATCTCCTCGGCCCACCGGCTCACGTGCAAGGCCAGCAACGAAAGCCCGTTGACAAACTCCAAAACGAAATCGCGATCGCTGGTCGCGTCGATGCTGTTAGCGCTTGGAGCACTGAATCCCAGTTCTTGCGCCATCAAATCGCGGTCAAGGGGCAGCGTCGATCCCGCAACCGCCGCTGAACCTAGTGGACACGCATTCGCGCGATTGCGGCAGTCCGTAAGACGATCCGCATCGCGAAACAACATTCCCACGTAGGCCAGCAACCAATGCGCCACCAGCACCGGCTCAGCCCGTTGCATGTGGGTATAGGCAGGCATCGCCGCTTCGCCCGTCTGCTCGGCGCGATCCAAGACCGTAGAAATAAGCGTAGAAATGGCTTCGCCGATTTCATCGCAGCCCGCCCGCACATAGAGCCGCAGATCCGTCGCAATCTGCTCGTTGCGGCTACGACCGCTATGCAGCTTGTAACCGGGATCGCCGATCAACTCCACCAGCTTCTTCTCAACAAAATGGTGGACGTCTTCCACCTCAGGATCGTCGAGATACTCCGCTGAAGCCGCCGCATTCTCCCCGATCTGATCGAGACCTTGTAGCACGGTTTCGAGTTCACTCTCTGAGAGAACGCCACACTGATGCAGCGCCCGCGCATGCGCAGCGCTAGCCTCAAGCTCGCACTCCAACAGCCGACAGTCGAACTCAAATGATCGCTGCCAGCTTTCGAACGCCGGATCGAGCGGCTGGCGAAAGCGGCCAGACCACATCTTCATCGCTCTACTCCCGATTGCACCGCTTCCGCCTTTCTTGGCGAACTTTGCGAATCCTTAGCGACCTTTGCGGTTAAATGCTTTTGCTCGTCCGCACGCAACGCTCGCGATCTAGACGGCAACCCCAGAATGCGAATAAATCCGGCCGCATCCTTCTGATCGTAACTATCACCCATCGTGAATGAAGACAGATCTGTCCGATACAGCGAGTACTCTGACTGGCGGCTCACAACAGAAACGTTCCCTTTGTAGAGAGACAGCGTGACTGTTCCGCTAACTTCCTTCTGCGTGCTCTCGACGAAGGCGTCCAACGCCTCGCGCAGTGGCGTGAACCACAGCCCGTAGTACACGAGTTCCGCATACTTCAAAGCAATATGCTGCTTGAAATGCATGACATCGCGCTCGCAGCACAAGGCTTCCAGTTCGCGATGCGCCACGATCAACAGAGTTCCGCCCGGCGTTTCATAACAACCGCGCGATTTGATTCCCACGAACCTGTTTTCGACAATGTCAACCCGGCCAATGGCATTCCGGCCGCCGATTTCATTCAGCAGTTCCACCAGCGATACCGGCCCCATCCGCATTCCATTCACTCCTACTAGAATGCCCCGCTCAAACTCGATCTGCACCTGCTCCTCACGATCGGGGGCCTCTTGCGGCGACTTCGAAATCTGCCACGTGCTGGGGAACGGCGCGTTGGCAGCATCCTCCAGCTCCCCACCCTCATGACTGATGTGCCACAGATTGCGGTCACGGCTATGGATTTTTTCCCGGCTGGCAGATACAGCAATGCCGTGCGCCTCGGCGTAGTCAAGGCAATCTTCACGCGACTTCAGATTCCACTCGCGCCACGGCGCGATCACTTTCAGCTCTGGAGCCAGCGCCTGATACGTCAGCTCAAAGCGCACTTGGTCATTGCCTTTTCCGGTGCAGCCGTGCGCCACTGCAGTCGCGCCTTCGCGGAGCGCCACTTCGACCTGGTGCTGGGCGATAACCGGGCGCGCCAGCGAAGTCCCGAGCAAGTACTTGTGCTCGTAAACTGCTCCAGCCTTCAGCGCAGGAAAAACATAGCCAGTCAGAAACTCTTCGCGCAAATCTTCAACAACAACTTTGCTCGCGCCGGTCTTGTAGGCTTTTTCGACGACGGCGTCAATGTCATCATCCTGGCCGACATCCGCCACCATGGCGATCACATCGTAGGAGTAATTTTCCTTCAGCCAGGGAATGATGATCGAGGTATCGAGGCCCCCGGAATATGCGAGTACAACTTTTTCAAGCATGAGTGCTCCTAACCGGCAGGCGAGTCTTGCTGCCCACCAACATCATTAATATCGCTTTCTGCACGTGCATGCGGTTCTCCGCCTGCTCAAAAACGATAGAGCGGACGGAATCAATCACCGCGTCGGTCACTTCCTCATTACGATGCGCAGGCAAGCAGTGCATGAACACAGCATGAGGCGCAGCCTCCGCCATGAGATCGTCATTGACCTGATACGGCGGGAAGATTCTCGCGCGTTCCTCGGTTTCAGTTTCGTGGCCCATGCTGACCCACGCGTCGGTATAGACGGCGTCCGTCCCCCGAACAGCTTTGTGCGGATCGGTCATCAGTTCAATCACCGCGCCGGTGTGTTTCGCAATATCCCGCGCGTCAGACAAAATTTGCGCATCAGGGCCGTAGCCTTTGGGAGTCGCAATACGAATCCTCGAACCCAGCAGCGCAGCGGTCAGCAACAGCGAGTGCATGACGTTATTGCCATCTCCAACATATGCCAGGCAGATTTTTTTCAGATTACCGAAACGCTCGTGGAGGGTAAAATAATCGGCCAACGCCTGGCACGGATGTTCAACTTCGCTCAACGCATTAATGACAGGTACAAAAGCGAATTCGGCAATTCCTTCAACCGTTTGATGAGCAAACGTTCGCAGCACGATTCCGCTCACCCAGCGCTCAAGATTATGCGCGATATCACTCAACGACTCACGTGCATCGAGCCGCTCGTGCCGTTGATCCACGAAAGAAACCGAACCGCCGAGGCCGCAAATCCCTGCCTCGAAAGTGAGCCGCGTGCGCAGCGAAGGCTTCTCAAAAAACATCGCGACATGTTTGCCGGCAAGCGCGTTGCGAAAATCTTCAGGGCGGGTTTTCATCCTGCCCGCCAAATGAAAGAGCGACTCCACCTCTATGGGCGAAAGATCGCGGATCGAGACCAGGTCTCGCCCCGGAATAGTGTTGATGGCGGGCCGCGGCATTGCCGGCGCCGTGAATGTCTGGCTGCTCACTGAGTGGCTCCTTTCAAGCTCTGTGTTTCCCTCTGTGGCCTCTGTGGTTATTGATTTTGATTTCTCCGAATGCACGATCCAGTGCATCGATCACGACATCCACCTGCTTCTTTTCGATAATGTAAGGCGGCAGAAACCGCAGCACCGTGTCGTGCGTACGATTGATCAGAATTCCCTTCGCCAGCAAGTCGCTGACGACCGCTTTCGCCGCGTCGGCAGAGTCGATCTCAATGGCAAGCATCAAGCCCATTCCACGAACGTCTTTGATCTCTACATGCTTTGCTTGTAGCGCTTCCAGCCTGCTAAGAAAATATTTTCCAAGCTTGGAAACATTTCCGAGCAGCCGATCGAGTTGCCGCAAGAACTCGATTGCCACAGCGCAAGCCAGTGGCCCGCCACCGAAAGTTGTTCCGTGCAGACCCGGATGCATCCCGCCTGCAACGCGATCTGTCGTAAGCAACGCCCCCAGCGGCAACCCGGCCGCCAGAGGTTTCGCCACAGTCACGATGTCAGGAGTGATCCCGTAATGCTGATAAGCAAAATACTTCCCGATGCGTCCTAGGCCGCATTGAATTTCATCCAGAATCAGCAGCGCTCCCGATTTCTGCGTCAGCTCGCGCGCAAGCTGCAGGAACTCGCGGCTCACGGGCCGGATCCCGCCTTCGCCCTGGATTGTCTCCAGGCAAACCGCGCAGACGCTGCCATCGAACTGCCGCCTCAAATCTTCAAGATCATTGAACGCAACGAAATTCACACCCGGCACCAGCGGCGCAAAAGGATGGCGATACTTCTTTTGACCAGTAGTCGCGAGCGCGCCAAACGTCCGGCCGTGAAAAGAATTATCGAGCGCCAGCAGACGCCACTTCGCCTTATGACCGTTGCTGTTATTCACGCGAGCGTAGGCCCGCGCCAGCTTCAGCGCGCCTTCCCACGCTTCAGTTCCGCTGTTGCAAAAGAACGCGCGGTCAAGGCCGGAAATCTTCGTGAGCCACTTAGCCAGTTCCGCCTGATATTCGTGATAAAACAGGTTCGACGTGTGAATCAGTTTCCCTGCCTGCTGCTTCAATACCTTCTGGATTGCAGGGTGCGCATGACCCAGCGCATTCACGCCGATTCCGCTGAGGAAGTCCAGATAGCGCTTTCCGTTCGAGTCCCACAGGTAAACTCCACGGCCACGCGTAAAGAGGACCTTCTGCCGGTCGTACGTCGGGAGCAGCAACTTTTTCTCGTCGCGAATGATGGAGGCCAAACTCATGCTCCTATGACCTCCGTTCCGTATTCGAGTTTCTGAAAATAGAACTGCGGCAACACTTCTGCCTGCGCCGCTGGCAGAATCCGCACTCGGCCTACTCCTCTTCTTAGCGCGTTGCTGCAGGCTTCGAGCTTCGGCAGCATGCCGCCTGCGATTGTGGAATCCGCAATGAGCCCGGGAACTTCCTTGGTTGTGAGCCACGGCATCACGCTTCCTGCCGCGTCTTTCACCCCTGCAACATCGGTAAGGAAAATCAGCGTGTCCGCATGGCATGCGATAGCGCACGCGGAAGCCATTTGGTCGGCGTTCACGTTGTAGTACTCGCCATCGGAACCGAGAGCCAGCGACGACAGCACGGGAATCCCACCCTGACCCCAGATCGCCTCGAACCAGCGCGGCTCGACTGCGCAGATTTCGCCGACGAATCCCAGGTCATAGCCATCGGTCTGTTTTTTGCGCGCGCGAAACGTCATGCCATCGCCGCCACAAAAGCCTACCGCGGGAAGTCCAGCTTTTACGATCGCCGCCACAACTTTTTTGTTCACCATACCGGCGAGAACCATGACAGCAACGTCACGCGTTTCAGCATCGGTGATCCGCAGCCCATTAATGAAATCGCTTTGCTTGCCCAGGAGCTTGAGCGTCCGCGTCAGCGCTGTGCCTCCGCCATGCACCACGGCCACGCGATGGCCATCCTTCGCCATCTCGACTACCGCGCGCGCGCACTTGTACAGCGTGGCTTCGTCTTCGAGAGCTGCGCCGCCAATCTTGATTACGATTTTCACAGTAGCCCTGCGTCTTTCATAACAGCCCCTCTTCTTCTCCCCAGCCGTACATCAGGTTCATGTTCTGCACCGCCTGTCCGGCAGCGCCTTTGATCAGGTTGTCCTCACAGGAGACAATCACCAGCCGCTGACCATCCGGCGCGAGGCAGAATCCCAGATCGCAATAATTTGTATTCAGCGAAAATCGGATTTCCGGCAGCTTAGGCGTCCCGAACACGCGCACAAACTTCCGTCCCTTGTAGAATTCGCGATAACACGATTCCACTTCCGCCGCCTGCGTCGGCCGCTTCAGGTGCACGTAGATCGTGGACAGAATTCCACGCGGAATCGGCAGTAGGTGTGGCGTGAACGTCAGCTCTTCGGTCGCCAGGTGCAACTGTTCCGCCATTTCCCCAAGATGCCGGTGGGTGAACACGCCATAGGCTGAGAGATTATCGGCCACAGAGACAAAATGCGTTCGCGATGTTGGCTCTTTCCCTGCGCCGGAGACACCTGATTTTGAATCCGCGATGATGCCGCGCTCTCGGTCGACCAGCCCCGCTTTCAGAACCGGCGCGAGCGCGAGAATGACGCTCGTGGCATAGCAACCTGGATTCGCAACGACGGTCGCACCGGGAATTTTGTCACCGTTCAGTTCCGGCAATCCGTACACTGCTTTTTCCGTAAGCTCCGCCGCGGTGACTGCATCTTCATCTTTGAATCCATAAATCGCGCGATGCTGAGCCTGTTTAAGCCGCCACGCACCGCTGAGATCAACAATGCGGATCCCCTGAGCAACCGCCTCCGGCACCAGCGCCCGCGAAACTTCATGCGGAGTAGCGAGAAAGAGAAGTTCAACTCCTTGCTGCTTCAGCGAATCCCACGAAAGTGGCTCCAGCGGGTACCGTCCGTTTCCAGAAAGCGCAGGAAAAATATCCGTCAAGTTCACCTGCTGCCCATCTTCACCCTCAGATCTCGAGGGTGCCCCACCCTTCGCGCCTTTCGAAGGGTGGGGGTTTTGACTCTCTTCTGAGCGCCGCAACAACACAGGCTTCTCCACGCTCGCATGCCGCAACAACAACCGCGTCAACTCCAGCCCGGAATACCCGGTCGCACCCAGCACCGCAACTTTGAGTTTGGAGGCCATTAAGCAAGCATCCCTTGAATCCGGCCAGCAAGCCGCCCGGCAGCGCGTTTGTCCTCGCACACGATCAAAATGGTGTCATCGCCCGCGATAGTCCCGATGGCCTCAGGCCAGTTTTCTTCGTCAAGCGCCGCCGCCACCGGCTGCGCGCTGCCCACGCTGGTCTTCGTCACCAACAGGTTCTGCGCCGCCCGAACACTGGTCACAAACTCGCGTACCAAACGCGAAACCGACGGCAAGTCCGTCTCGCCAGCCGCTTCTCTGCCCGACAGCGAATATCCCTCCGCAGTCTTTACCAGGCCCAGTTCGCGGATATCGCGCGAAAGCGTAGCCTGCCCGGCGTCGAGTCCACGCCGGTGCAGCCGCCGCTGGAGGTCCTCCTGGCTCGAAACCGGACCCTCGTCCAGCAGCTCCAGAATCGCTTTCTGTCGTGACAGCTTGCTCATGGATTAATATTCACCTGAGTGAATAATTATTCATTGTACGGGATTGAGTCCAGCTGTCAAGCGCAAATCGCGCGGGAAGAACGATTGTTTTCAGGTGACTAGCGAGGACATCCACGCGCAGCTCCCGTTGCTACGTACGCCCGTTCAAAGCTAAACTGGTCATCGAGGACACACCATGCTGGTCGTCATGCAGGCGCACGCCACGGCGGAGAACATCCGCGCGGTCTGCGACAAAATCGAATCTCTCGGATACCGCGCGCACTCCATCCCAGGGGCCGAACGCACCGCCATAGGCATCACGGGAAACAAAGGCGAAGTCGAGCCCGGCACACTCGATGAAATGCCGGGCGTGCAGGAAGTCATTCGCGTCACCAAGCCTTACAAACTGGTGAGCCGCGACATGAAAGATGACAACACCGTCGTTTCATTCCCTGGCACTGACGCTACATTCGGAGGCCCCGGCCTCGCTATCATTGCCGGGCCGTGCGCCATCGAGAGCCGCGAGCAGGCGTTTGCGGTTGCCGAACGCGTACACCGCGCCGGAGCGCAATTCTTCCGTGGCGGAGCCTACAAGCCACGTACTTCGCCATACTCCTTCCAGGGCCTGGAAGAAGAAGCGCTCAAAATAATGGCCGATGTACGCGATCAGTACGGCATGAAGATTGTGACTGAAGCCATCGATCACGAATCGCTAGAACTAGTCGAAGAATACGCGGACGTAATCCAGATTGGCGCCCGCAACATGCAGAATTTCTCCTTGCTCAAGCGCGCCGGACGTTCTCGCAAGCCAGTCCTACTCAAGCGCGGCATGTCGGCCACGCTCGAAGAATTCTTGATGGCCGCCGAATATGTAATGAGCGAGGGCAACTACAACGTCATTCTTTGTGAACGCGGTGTGCGCACCTTCGCCGACCACACTCGCAATACACTTGACCTGAGCCTGATTCCCGCCGTCCAGCGCCTCAGCCATTTGCCAATCTTGGTCGACCCCAGCCACGGCACTGGCAAGCGCAATAAAGTCACTCCGCTTTCACGTGCAGCGGTAGCGGTTGGAGCCGACGGCCTCATCATCGAAGTGCACTGCGAACCTGACAAGGCCTTGTCAGATGGCATGCAGTCGCTATATCCCGACCAGTTCGACGAATTGATGGCGCAGGTGAGGCAGATTGCGCCGGTGGTGGGGAGGACCGTGCCTGGAATTGGGGAACAGGTCGCAGTCGCGGCACAAAGCACATCCAAACTTCGCGTGTCCTGATGAAAATGGCCAAGCTACTCGCTTTGAGCGTGTTAATATTCCTTCCGCTGAGCGTCCTCGCACAGGAAACTCCAGCCAAGAGCGATCCTTCGAGTGGGCAGCAAACTCAAAACACCAACGAATCCGATACCGCGATACAACTCGGGCAACCTGTCCCAGCTGTGGATCTCATTATTGGGAATGAACTGCCGTTTTCGGGATGATCATTGGACGGGATGGAAGTGCAAATGATATCTGGGTTGCAAAGAAGGCCGGATTGGGGCTTGATCAAAAAGGTATCCAGATCCTCGGCAAATGGAAGTTCCGACCGGGGATGAAAGAGGGCAAGCCTGTACCCGTGTTGGTCAATATCGAAATCCAATTTCACCTTAAAGATGCAGCTCAAGAGCTCCTGTTACCGAGAGGGCCGAGAATGTCATGAGTAAAGGCTACTACATTGAAATGCACTGTGAGTCAGACAAAGCTCTGTCGGACGGTATACAGCCCTTCTACCCGACTAGCGGATGAATGCACCGTCCGGTCTCTTTCAACCATTCACGCGGCTGGTCAAAATCACTCTTCTCAATAGGCTAGTCGAAGTCCCTGAAAACAACGTCCTGCTCCGTTGCCTGCAATATCTTGCCCCAGAGCCCGTCTCCTATGGCCGATTCTGCTGGAATGAAGACTGTCAGTACTGTCGCGTGGTTTACGACTTAGGCGAAGGGACAAAGGAGCGCGCCGCGATCTCCTGCAAGCTGATGGTCGAAGAGGGCATGCGCGTGAAAAAAGGGCTCTATAGCACAATTTGTGGGTAAGTGAGCTATGGAAAAAGCCGCTACGTGGGAAAGTCCAAAGAACGGACTTTCCCACTCCGCTTGGAAATCCCGCAGAAGCGGCGGGATTTCGCACTT